>TARA_R110000751_G_scaffold146601_2_pt1 | contig 227310 bp, 209 predicted proteins | sample TARA_R110000751 | Tara Oceans TARA_R110000751 (sample SAMEA4398001) | marine metagenome | biome: Polar Biome; feature: [MES] marine water layer (ENVO:01000295) within the mesopelagic zone...; material: water (ENVO:00002006), including particulate matter (ENVO:01000060) such... | reverse complement strand
CAGACGTTCTGAGTTTACAATCGTAAGCGGTGGACCTAAACAATAGTTTAACAACCAATTAAAACCAAAAAAAGCCACATCTTTGATAGATGTGGCTTTTTATTTTAAAAGTGTTTTAAAGCACTCATTTTACCATAAACAATATGGGTTTTCACTAAGTTGTGAATTGTAATATTTAATATCTCCAGTCACTTCATCACCCAACCATTCCGGTTTTACAAAAGTTTCGTTTTCATGATTTAACTCAACTTCTGCAATGACCAACCCTTGGTTATCTGCATAAAACTCATCCACTTCAAACGTATGCTCATCTACTTTTACTTCGTAACGTGTTTTATCAATTACTCCTTTTTTGCAAAGTAATAATAATTGTTCTGCTTCTACTTTTGTGATTTCTTTCTCCCATTCAAACCTAGACAATCCACTGCTTGAGGATTCTCCTTTTATAGTTAAAAACCCTTGATTATCTTTAAGTCTTACCCTTACAGTTCTTTTTTTGTCAGTACTTAAAAAACCTTGCGTAATTTTGGTGTGTTTAAATGCTTCTGCTTTAAAGGCATTAGATTTGACTAAAAATTTACGTTCTATTTCTATCATTTTTTTAGGTAATTATAAATCTTAAATTAAATTGAAATTAATAAAAGACATTTAATGTCTAAATTTACAAGATGCAAAACGATTTACCAATAAGAAAAATTATTCATGTGGATATGGACGCATTTTACGCGTCAGTAGCCCAAATGGATAATCCTGAACTTATAGGAAAAGCTATTGCTGTTGGAGGTGGCGGATCACGTGGTGTTATTAGTGCTGCCAGCTATGAAGCAAGAAAATTTGGAGTCAAAAGTGCCATGTCTGGTAGATTGGCAATAAAATTATGTCCTCATCTAATTTTTGTTAAAACAGATTTTGAACGCTATAAAGAAATCTCTAATAAAATTAGAAAAATTTTTTACGATTATACCGATTTGGTAGAGCCTTTATCCTTGGACGAAGCCTATTTAGATGTTACCCAAAACAAAAAAGGTAATCCTAGCGCATCTATGTTAGCAGAAGAGATTAGATCTAGAATTTTTAATGAAGTTGGCTTAACTGCTTCAGCTGGAATTAGCATTAATAAATTTGTTGCTAAAGTCGCTAGTGATTACAACAAACCTAATGGACAAAAAGTTGTAAATCCTGAAGAGGTTTTAGCTTTTTTAGAAGCTTTAGACATTAGAAAATTTTATGGCATTGGTAAGGTTACTGCCGAGAAAATGTACCAAAAGGGAATTTATAACGGTAAGGATTTAAAATCTAAATCAATTGAGTTTTTAGAATCTAACTTTGGCAAGTCAGGAAAATCGTATTACTACATTGTTAGAGGTATACATAACAGCGAAGTAAAACCAAACAGAATTAGAAAAAGTTTAGCTGCTGAGCGTACGTTTACTGAAAACTTATCCTCGGAAGTCTTTATGCTTGAAAAACTAAAGCTTATTGCTGACGAAGTTGCTAAAAGATTAGCTAATAGCAAAGTTGCAGGAAAAACTATTACGTTAAAAATTAAATACAGTGATTTTACGCTACAAACACGCAGTAAAACATTACCTTATTTTATTGCTGATGCTGCTATAATTTTGGATACTGCAAAGGATTTGCTATATCAAGAAAAAATGAATAATTCTGTGCGTTTACTTGGCATCTCATTATCCAATCTAAATACTTTAAATAAACCTAAAAAGATAGAGTTGGATAAAACCATTAGTGTCCAATTGAGTTTTAAATTCTAGGCTACAGATACAATACGCTCCATTGGAATAATTGTAGACGTTTTTAATATTACATAGTCTTCTGTTACTCCCCAAATTGTGGTGTTTACTCTTTTTAATCCTTCGTTGTCTGCAAACAAAATATGTACTTTCTCGTGCTCTATATTACCCAATACCATTGCTCTTGTTAAAGTCTGACAGCGTTCTACTTTTTCTTTTTTCGAGGATAATAATTCTTCTTTAGGGAATTTTAAAAATTTTATTTGCTCTTTTTCTATTGTTTGTATCGCTAGGTTGTTCATTTTATATACTATTAATCGTTTATTACTTTAAATTACATAATCATTACTTAACTGACTAATTTAATTGCTATTTTGATTAATATTTAACATAGTTTGTAAGTGTTTTAAAACAAAAAACCAGTTATATCTCTATAACTGGTTTTAATTTAATGTTTTGTGCTTGGCTATGCGTTAGCGATAGAAACGACATCCTTTTTTGTGCGCGCTTATGCGCAAAAAAGATATAGTGGATAGCGCGACCCTTGTGGTAACGCCCAAGTTATTTTAAAAACTACAACTTGTAATCTCTGTGACTCTTAGCGTGTTTACCATTCCTTTTTCTTGAATTGGCATGGCTGCTAAACTTATTAACATGTCTCCTACTTCTAAAAACCCTTTTTTACATGCAATAGCGTTTACGTCTTCTATGGTCTCGTCTGTGCTAACAAACTTGTCGTAATAAAACGCTGTTACTCCCCAAAGTAAATTTAACTGCGTTAATATACGCTTGTTTGAGGTAAATACTAATATATGTGATTTTGGTCTCCATGCTGATATCTGAAACGCTGTGTATCCACTATTGGTTAATGTTGATATTGCTTTTGCGTCAATATCATTAGCCATGTGTGCTGCGTGATAACATATGGATTTTGTAATATATCTGTTGGTACGTATGTGTGGTGGTGATTGTGGTACCTTTATTAGCTCAGAGTTTTCTACACTTTTGATAATGTTAGACATTTGTCTGATAACTTGCACAGGGTATTGTCCTACACTTGTCTCTCCTGATAGCATTACTGCATCTGCACCATCCATTACACTGTTTGCAACGTCATTAACTTCTGCTCGTGTTGGTGTTAAACTAGTAATCATAGTTTCCATCATTTGTGTTGCTATAATTACTGGTATTCTAGCACGTTTTGCACGTAGTACTAGTTGTTTTTGAACTAATGGTACTTCTTCTGCAGGAATCTCTACTCCAAGATCACCACGTGCTACCATTAATCCGTCACAATAGGCTACAATTTTGTCTATGTTTTCTACTGCTTCTGGTTTTTCGATTTTTGCAATAATCGGAATTTTATGATCGCTATGTTTTTTTATTAGTTCTTGTAATTGCATTAAATCCTCTGCATGACGCACAAATGATAAGGCCATCCAATCGACTCCTAACTTACATGCAAAAATAGCGTCTTCGACGTCTTTTTCTGTTAAAGCTGGCTGAGAGATATTTGTATTAGGAAGGTTAACTCCTTTTTTAGATTTTAATGGTCCACCTTGAATTACCTTGGCTTTTACTTCTGATTTTTTATCTGTTGATAGTACTTCAAAAATTAATTTTCCGTCATCTAAAAGGATACGTTCTCCTGGTTTTGCATCCTGCGGAAAACGGTCATAAGTCATGTATACACGATCTTTGGTCCCTTCAAAACGTTTACCTGTTGCAAAAACAATCTCGTCTCCTGGATTTACAATTACCTCTCCCTTCATCACTCCTACACGAAGTTTTGGTCCTTGCAAGTCTCCTAATATGGAAGCATTATAACCAAACTCGTCGTTTAGCTCTCGTATCATTTTTACACGTTCTTCAACGTCTTTATAATCTGCGTGAGAGAAGTTGATTCTAAATACATTAGCACCTTCGTCTAACATACCTTTTAATACCTCTTTGCTGCTAGTTGCTGGTCCTAAAGTTGCAACGATCTTAGTTTTTTTTCTTATTGGCATTAGTTGAATATTAAATTGTCCTTGGATTTTAAAGCATCTGTGTCTATACTGTAAGCAGTCACTACTTGTGGAATCCTTAGAATGTTATTTAAAATAATTTTTTCTTTATTATGGAATTCGGTTTCTATTTTAAGAAGATAATTTACTTTTTTAAATTCTGGTAACAAATAAAAATTAGTTGCACCTGTTGAGTCTTCTCCAAATAACGAATTTGATTGTTGCTGTAAATTATTATGCTGTACCTTACATGTATTGGCTACTAGGTGGTATGTGGTAAGTTGTTTTTCGTCAAACCACTCAAACAATGCATAACTGGAATTTAAACTTGGATTGGTTAGGTCGTCTAACCGTCTTCTAAGTTTAATATCTAATGTTTGATTTATTAAAAAAGCTAATCTATAGTCTTCTATTACGCAATGAATACCTATTAATGCGTAATGCTCTTCTTCTAAAAAATCATCTAAGGAGAGTTTCCGAACAGCCATTTTAATATAAAATTAATTGTAAATATAGCATTTAAACGCTTATTATAATTCAATTTTACTTAAACTTAACAACAAAAAACCACGAAAACGTTTTAGTTAAACCTAAATTATTAAGAATTTAAGAATAGTACTTTTATTAAATAAAGCCAGCTTTAGTAATTTGACTTTGAAGTGCAAAAAAGGCGCGTTTGGATGCTTTTTCTTCAGCTTTCTTTTTTGAAGTTGCTCTAGCCTTAGCTACTATTTTTGAGTCAATAGATAATTTTACAGAGAAGTGTTTAATATTGTCATTACCAGTGTCTTCATAAACATTGTAGTCAAAGACCTTTTTTTCTTTTTGACACCACTCTATCAATAAACTTTTATAGCTTATGACTTTACCTTCTAGTTTTTCGATATCAACATAAGGATCTATAACCCGTTTTTGAATAAACTTATCACAGTTTTTGTAACCTTTGTCAAGATATATTGCACCTATTAACGCTTCAAATAGGTTACCATGTATATTATCTCCAAATTGACCTTTAGGTATTTTACTTTCTACAAGATCTATAAGTCCTAAATCTTTACCAAGTTCATTTAAATGTTCTCGACTAACTACTTTTGATCGCATTTTAGTTAGATAACCTTCATCACCTCCAGGGACTTCCATGTATAAATGATGCGCAATCACAGCACTAAGCATAGCGTCGCCTAAAAACTCTAAACGTTCATAATTAATTATGTGTCCTTTTTCGTCTTTAATATTCATGGAACGATGCGTAAAGGCTGTTTGATAAAACTTTAAAGTTTTTGGTTTAAACTTTAGTATTTTAGATATTGCCACAAAAAAATTCCCATCGTCATTTGATTGGGAATTAAATATGTTACGAATGCGTTTCATTCAATAAAACTAGTCTAGTTTTTTAAATAACACACAAGCATTGTGTCCTCCAAAACCAAAAGTATTGCTCATAGCAACATTAATCTCTCTTTTTTGAGGTGCATTAAGTGTTAAATTTAAATCTGGATCAATATTTTCGTCTATAGTAGTATGATTTATTGTTGGTGGCACAATACCATGTTCCATTGCTAATATAGCAGCAATAGACTCAATAGCACCTGCAGCACCTAATAAATGCCCAGTCATAGACTTGGTAGAATTGATATTAATATTTTTTGCGTGATCACCAAAAACTTCTTTAATAGCTTTTAACTCGGCAACATCACCTAAAGGTGTAGATGTACCATGCGTATTAATGTGATCAACGTCTTCTGGTTTTAAACCAGCATTTTCTAAACAGTTTTTCATTACTGCAATTACTCCAATTCCGTCTGGATGTGGTGCAGTCATGTGGTAAGCGTCAGAGGACATTCCGCCTCCTAAAACTTCTGCGTAGATTTTGGCTCCTCTTGCTTTAGCGTGCTCATATTCTTCTAGAATAATTGCACCTGCTCCTTCACCTAAAACAAATCCATCACGAGTGGCATCAAAAGGTCTTGATGCTGTTTCTGGACTTTCATTTCTGGTTGATAAAGCATGCATTGCATTAAATCCTCCCATTCCAGCAATTGTAACTGCTGCTTCACTACCTCCTGTAACAATAACATCACAATGTCCTAAACGTATATAGTTTAAGGCATCTATCATTGCGTTTGCAGAAGATGCACATGCAGATACAGTTGTGTAATTAGGACCCATAAAACCATTTTTTATAGAAATGTTTCCTGGAGCAATGTCAGCAATCATCTTAGGGATGAAAAAAGGATTAAATCTTGGAGTACCATCACCTTCGGCAAAATTTAACACCTCATTTTGAAATGTTTCTAATCCACCAATTCCGGCTCCCCAAATTACACCTACTCTTAATTTATTTATGGTCTCTAAGTCTAGTTTAGAGTCCGCAATAGCCTCATCAGATGCGACCATTGCGTACTGCGTAAACCTGTCCATTTTGCGGGCTTCTTTTCTATCTAGAAAATCAGTTGCCACGAAATTTTTTAACTCGCAAGCAAAGTTTGTCTTGAACTTTTCAGTATCAAAATATGTTATAGGTGCAGCACCACTTTTACCACTAATAAGACCAGACCAATACTCGTCCTTAGTGTTTCCAATTGGCGTTAACGCTCCTAATCCTGTAACTACTACTCGCTTAAGTTCCATAAATATTGTGCTTATTTAGCAGCTTCAATATAAGATACAGCTTGACCTACTGTAGCAATGTTTTCTGCTTGGTCGTCTGGAATCTGGATATCGAATTCTTTTTCAAATTCCATGATTAATTCTACAGTGTCTAATGAATCTGCTCCTAAGTCGTTTGTGAAGCTAGCTTCAGTTACAACTTCGTTTTCATCAACACCTAATTTGTCTACGATAATCGCTTTTACTCTTGATGCAATGTCTGACATAATTTTAATTTTTTTAGTTTTAATTAAGAGGCAAAAATAAAAAACTTTATTTTAAAACACACGTTTACTTTAAAAATGTGCTACGAATTTAATTATTTAAATCGAAGAATTTCGATTTTAGCCCATAATTGTTAATAATTATTGCTTTTTTTGTTTGAAGAATTTAACATTGAAAATAGAAAATGAAACGTGTAGTAATTTTTGCGTCCGGAAGCGGATCTAATGCTGAAAATTTAATAAGGTTTTTTCAAAATAGAGACAATGCGTCTGTTATTCAGGTATTAACTAACAATCCTCATGCCAAAGTTTTAGATCGCTGTAAAAAATTGAAAGTTAGCGCTTTATCTTTCAACAAAACAGCCTTTACAGAGACAGATGATGTATTAAATATTCTTAAATCTAATACACCTGATTTAATTATTTTAGCTGGTTTTTTATGGAAATTTCCAGAAAAAATCCTAAAAAACTTTCCAAATAAAGTCATCAATGTACATCCAGCTTTATTACCAAAATTTGGTGGAAAAGGCATGTATGGAATGCATGTGCATCAAGCTGTAATTAATAATAAAGAAACAGAAACAGGTATCACAATTCATTACGTAAACGAGAATTATGACGAAGGTGCAATCATATTTCAATCAAAATGTGAGGTTTTAGCTTCAGACACTGCACAAGATGTTGCAGACAAGATTCATGAATTAGAGATGAAACATTTTCCGGAAGTGGTTGATCAACTATTAAAAAAATAAGATTTCCGTTTACACGGAAATACTAAAATGAGTAAAAAGAAGAAAAAATATTATACCGTTTGGCAAGGACACCATAAAGGCGTTTTTGAAACTTGGAATGATTGTAAAGCACAAATTAAAGACTATCCAGGTGCGCAATATAAGTCCTTTGCTACTTTTGACGCTGCCAAAGAAGCCTTGAAAGGTAACTACTTTGAATATATTGGAAAAAAAGAAGATTTTAAAAGTGAGTTAAGCCATGAACAGCTTAAAAAAATTGGACGTCCAAATTATAATTCTATCTCTGTGGATGCAGCTTCTTCTGGTAATCCAGGTATAATGGAATATAGAGGTGTAGATACCAAAACCAAGAAACAATTATTTAAACAAGGACCATTTGAGCAAGGCACAAACAATCTAGGTGAGTTTTTGGCTTTAGTACATGGTTTAAGTTTTTTAAAAAAACATAATAGCGACCGTATTATTTATACAGACTCCAAAACAGCTATGAGTTGGGTACGCAAAAAAACGTGTAATAGTAAGCTTGAGCGTAACGCAAAAAATAAACCAGTTTATGATTTGGTAGATCGTGCTGTAGCTTGGCTAAAAGCTAACGATTATAAAACTACTATTGTTAAATGGGAAACTAAAGCTTGGGGAGAAATACCTGCGGATTTTGGAAGGAAGTAATAACAAAAGTTCAAACCAACGCATACACCAAAGTCTTTTTATTTTTTTTCATTTTAATTTGTTTTAATTTAAAGCAAACATCCATGATTTACAACCTCAAAAAAAATAAAGATTAGTGAAGTGTTGTTTGATACAAGTGAATTGTTAAGAATTACAAAACTAATGTTAAAGACTTCATTTTATTCCGAAAGGAAATTAAAAAAAATGCGACTAAAAAACCTATATTTGCACTTTAATTTAAATAGCTTTTATGAGCAAGTTAGTAATAGTAGGTACAGTAGCATTTGACGCAATAGAAACTCCTTTTGGTAAAACCGATAAAATTCTTGGTGGAGCAGCAACCTATATAGGGTTATCTGCAGCAAATTTTGATGTAGATCAAGCAGCAGTGTCTGTTGTTGGTGGAGATTTTCCTCAGGAATATTTAGATCTTTTAACAGATAGAAAAGTAAATATTGAAGGTATCGAGATTGTAAAAGACGGTAAAACATTTTTTTGGAGTGGAAAATATCACAACGACATGAACTCTCGTGATACTTTAGCAACTGAATTAAACGTATTAGAGCATTTTAATCCTGTAGTACCACAAAATTATCGTGATGCGGAGATTGTAATGTTAGGTAATTTACACCCTTTAGTACAGCAAGGTGTTTTAGACCAAATGACTAAAAAGCCAAAATTAGCTATTTTAGACACTATGAATTTCTGGATGGACATCGCATTAGACGATTTACTTGCAGTGATTAAAAATGTAGATGTAATTACTATTAATGATGAAGAAGCAAGACAATTAACTGGAGAATACAGTTTAGTTGTTGCTGCTAGAAAGATTCATGAAATGGGACCAAAATATGTAGTTATCAAAAAAGGAGAGCATGGTGCTTTACTTTTCCATGATGACCATATGTTTTATGCACCTGCTTTACCATTGGAAGAAGTATTTGATCCAACTGGAGCAGGAGACACTTTTGCTGGTGGATTTGCTGGTTATTTAGCAAGTACAGGAGATATTAGTTTTGAAAACATGAAAAACGCAGTAATCTACGGATCTACTTTAGCCTCTTTTTGTGTCGAAAAATTTGGAACTGAGCGCATGATTGACCTTAAAAAAGACGAGGTCAACAACCGACTAAAAGAATTTAAAAAATTAACACATTTCGATATCGAATTAAAATAAAAAAAACGCGCTCGTAATTATGAGCGCGTTTTTTATTTTTATCATTTTAATAAACAACTCACAACACAACAACAATGAGTGATGCTTTAAAACATGAGTGCGGAATTGCACTGATAAGATTACGTAAACCTTTAGAATTTTATAAAGAAAAATATGGAAGTGCTTTTTATGGTGTAAATAAAATGTACTTAATGATGGAAAAGCAACACAATCGTGGTCAAGATGGTGCTGGTTTTGCAAGTATTAAAATGGACACGCTTCCAGGAGAACGTTACATTAGTCGTGTACGCTCCATAGCACAACAACCTATTCAGGATATTTTTGCACAAATTAACGAACGTGTAAATAAAGAGTTAGCACAACATCCAGAATACCAAGATAGCGTTGCGCTTCAAAAAAAACACATACCTTATATTGGTGAGTTACTATTAGGACACGTGCGTTATGGTACGTTTGGTAAAAACAGTGTGGAAAGTGTCCATCCTTTTTTAAGACAAAATAACTGGATGCATCGTAACCTGATTTTGGCAGGTAACTTTAATATGACTAATGTTAAAGAGCTGTTTAAAAACCTAGTGGACCTTGGACAACATCCAAAAGAATATACAGACACCATTACTATAATGGAAAAAATAGGTCACTTTTTAGATGATGCAGTAAGTAAAATCTATAAAGACCTAAAAAAAGAAGGTTACGGTAAACACGAATGCTCACCTTTAATTGCCGAACGTTTAAAAATTGCCAAAATATTAAGACGTGCTGCTAAAAATTGGGATGGTGGTTATGCTATGGCTGGTTTAATTGGACATGGAGATGCTTTTGTACTTCGTGATCCAGCAGGTATACGTCCTGTATATTACTATACAGATGACGAGATAGTTGTTGTTGCTTCAGAACGTCCTGTTATACAAACAGTTTTTAATGTCGAGTTTGAGGATGTTAAAGAGCTAACTCCAGGTCATGCTTTAATCTCTAAAAAATCTGGTGCAGTTTCGATAAAAAAGATATTAGAACCCTTAGAGCGTAAATCTTGTAGTTTTGAGCGCATTTACTTTTCTAGAGGAAGTGATGCCGAAATCTATCAAGAGCGTAAAATGCTTGGACGTTTATTAATGCCACAAGTTTTAAAGGCGATTAATAATGATACAAAAAATAGTGTTTTCTCTTATATTCCTAATACTGCTGAAACTTCATTTTATGGAATGATTGAAACCGTCGAGGAGCATTTAAATGAGAAAAAAACCAAAGCTATTTTAGACGGAAATGGACAATTATCTGCAGATCAGGTAACATCTATATTAAAAGAAAGACCACGTATAGAAAAAATAGCAATAAAGGATGTTAAGCTTAGAACCTTTATTACAGAAGATAGTAGTCGTGACGACTTAGTTGCTCACGTTTACGATGTAACCTATGGTGTTATAAAACCTACGGATAACCTTGTAATTATTGACGATAGTATTGTACGAGGTACCACTTTAAAAAAGAGTATTATTAAAATGATGGACCGATTACATCCTAAAAAGATTGTTATCGTATCGTCTGCACCACAAATACGTTTTCCTGATTGTTATGGTATTGACATGGCTAATCTAGAAACATTGGTAGCTTTTAATGCTGCATTAGCGCTACTTAAAGAAAACGGAAAATACGATTTAGTAGAAGAAGTATATCACAGATGTAAAGCACAAGAAGACCTAGCAGATAAAGATGTTAAGAATTTTGTAAACGAAATTTATGACCAATTTACAACAGAACAAATTTCGGCTAAGATCTCTCAACTTTTAACTGATGAGTCCGTTAATGCTGAAGTTGAAATCATTTTTCAGCCAGTTGCTAATTTACATAAAGCAATACCTGATCATTTAGGAGATTGGTATTTTACAGGAAACTATCCAACAGTTGGAGGTAACCGAGTAGTTAACAGAGCTTTTATTAATTTTTACGAAGGAAATAAAGAACGTGCTTACTAATTATAAGAAGTACAAATTTTCTCACGACATACTCATTTAAGCGAATATTTTTACGTTTTAACTATATTTTATAATATATCAAATTAAATGTCGTTATATTTGAGCTTACCATAACATAAGTAGGTTAAGTTCATGGTAGATTTGGGGCAAAAAAGGAGAACTCTCGTTCTCCTTTTTTATTTGCCAAAATTTTAAAAATACACAGTTTACAGCATAAAAAAAGCAGATTCAAATATGAATCTGCTTTTTTAATATTATAACGTTTCAAAGCTTATTTAGCTTCTGCATAACGTCTTTCTACTTCGTTCCAGTTAATAACATTAAAAAATGCATCGATATAATCTGGTCTTCTGTTTTGGTAGTTTAAGTAATAAGCATGCTCCCAAACATCTAATCCTAAGATTGGTGTTCCTTCGCAAGTTACTCCTGGCATTAATGGGTTATCTTGGTTTGGTGTAGAACACACTTCAACCTTACCTCCTTTATGCACACATAACCAAGCCCAACCTGATCCAAATTGAGTTGCTGCTGCGTTACTAAAAGCATCTTTAAATGCATCAAAGCTTCCGTAAGCTGCCTCAATAGCATCTTTTAAATCTCCAGATAAACGTCCTTTACCTTCTGGATTCATAACTTCCCAAAATAATGAGTGATTGTAAAAACCTCCTCCATTATTTCTTACAGCCATATTATTCATATCTAAATTAGTAAGAATATCTTCAATAGATTTTCCTTCTAAGTCAGTTCCTTCAATAGCTCCATTTAGTTTAGTTGTGTAACCATTGTGGTGCTTTGTGTGATGTATTTCCATTGTACGTGCATCGATATTTGGTTCTAATGCATCATACGCATATTTTAATTTTGGTAATTCAAAAGCCATAATTGTATGTTTTTAAGTGTTAATATTCAATATAATCAAAATTAAACATTAAAGCCTTCAATTGAAAATATTTAAGCAATGGATTAAATGTATTTAATAATATTTTAACATCGCCATTTAATTATCAAAGAATGTTTTAAAATAAATTTAGGAACCATAATATTGTTATTATCTTGTCTAAAATTTAAAATTACAATGTCTACAAAAACACCTTTTAAAGTTTATGACGCCTCTGCTGGTAGCGGAAAAACCTTTGCTTTAGTTAAGGAGTATTTAAAACTATTGTTTACCAGAAAACATAATGACGGTTTTAAACAAATATTAGCCATAACCTTTACAAATAAGGCTGTAGGCGAGATGAAAATTAGAATTTTAGACACATTAAAATCGTTTTCTGATCCAGAAATTATCACTAAACCAAATGGGATGTTTGAGGCTATCACTACTGAGTTAGACCTTAAACCTACTGATGTCCATTTAAAATCAATTGCTTTATTAAACACCATAATGCATAATTATGCTGCTTTTGACATTTCTACTATAGACGGTTTTAACCATAGATTAATCAGGACTTTTGCACATGATTTAAAAATTCCGATAAATTTTGAGGTCGAGCTTGATACACCATCGCTACTTAATCAAGCAGTGGATAGTCTTATAGCTAAAGCAGGAACTGATGTGGCACTTACTAAAGTTTTAATTGATTTTGCTTTAGAAAAAGCTGATGATGATAAAAGTTGGGACGTTTCTAGAGATTTTAATACTATTGCCAAACTATTAATTAACGACAATGACTTACCACATTTAGACAGTATTAAACATAAAACGCTAGAGGATTTTAAATCCTTAAAAGCGCAATTAATTAAAAAAATAAAACATCAAGAAACATTAATTAAGCAAACAGCCAACCAATTATTAGAGGTTTTTAAAACCAATGGTCTGGATGCCAAAAGTTTTTCTAGAGGAACGTTATATAACCATTTTGTAAAAGTTTCTAATTTTGAATTTTACAAATTATATGATAATAAATTAGCCGATAATATTGCTGAAGGTAACGTTTACACAAAGACTTTAGATTCCGCGAAAGCGCAATTAATTGATCAACTTTTACCACAGATAGATAAAGCATATCACTTAATTAAAGAAAATGTTATTAGCTTAAAATTTATAAAAGCTGTGTACAAAAATGTAACGCCTTTATCCGTTTTAAATGCTATAAACAAAGAGTTAACTACGATTAAGGAAGATGAAAATAAATTATTGATTTCCGAGTTTAATACGCTTATCAGTAAAGAAATTAAAAACCAACCAACGCCTTTTATTTATGAACGTTTAGGTGAAAAATTTAGACATTATTTTATCGACGAGTTTCAGGATACATCACAAATGCAATGGGAAAACTTAGTGCCTTTAATAGAAAACACACTAACAGGACAAAACTTAAAAGGTGAACAAGGCACAGCCATGTTGGTAGGTGATGCTAAACAGGCTATTTATAGGTGGCGAGGTGGAAAAGCAGAACAATTTTTAGGACTAACTAAAACCGACAACCCGTTTCCTATTGACAAAGAAGTTGTTAGGTTAGAGTATAATTACAGAAGTTTTAAAAAGGTTATTACGTTTAATAATACGTTTTTTGAGTTTTTGGCTAACACTAGTTTTAGTAGTAACGACTATTCTGATTTGTATAAAAAAGCAAATCAAATTCCGGTGTTAAATCAAGAAGGCTTTGTTAATATTCAGTTTTTAGATTTACAAAAAGAAGACGATATTAACGAGTTGTTTCCAGAAACAGTTTTTGACACCATAAACCAATGCTTAACAAACGGATACAATCTTAAAGATATTTGCATATTAGTAAGAAAGAAAAAAGAAGGTGTGGCTATTGCCGAATTTTTAAGCGAAAAAGGAGTTAAAATCACCTCTTCCGAAACCATGTTGATAAACAACTCTGAAGAGGTTAAACTAGTTATTAATATCTTTAAACTACTAATAAACCCAAATCACTTAGAGGTTAGAATTAAAGTGTTGGATTATTTAGCAAATACTAATGCAATACAAGATAAACATGCTTATTTTAAAACCAACTTGGAGTTGCCACTTCCCGAGTTTTTTAAAGGCTTTGAGCAATTCTCAATACATTGTAATCCAACCGAATTAGTAGAATTATCCTTATTTGATTTAACTGAAGATATTGTCAGAAGTTTTAAAATGACGGAAACGTCAAATGCCTATATACAGTACTTTTTAGACATCGTTTTAGAGTTTTCTCAAAAGCAAATATCCGATTTACCAAGTTTTGTAGATTATTACGAATCTAAAAAGGACAGTTTAAATATTGTCTCTCCTAGCAATCAAAATGCGGTTCAGATAATGACAATCCATAAATCTAAAGGATTAGAGTTTCCGGTGGTTATCTTTCCGTATGCACATTTAGATATATATAAAGAAGTGGAGCCCAAAGAATGGTTTCCGTTAGACCAAGAACAATTTAGTGGTTTTTCTAAAACGCTACTCAATTTTAATAAGGACTTTGAGGAATATGGCACAACTGGCGAAACCATTTACAATCAACATAGAGCAGAACAAGAATTAGATAATATTAACCTATTATATGTAGCATTAACTAGACCTATAGAGCAACTCTATATTATATCTAAAAAAGAAAAATCAGTAAAAGGAATAGTGACACATAATACGTATTCTGGATTACTAACAAATTACTTAATAGACAAGGGTCTATGGAGTGACTCACAATTAGAGTATACCTTTGGAAAAGCTAATCGCGAATCGCAACTAGAAGACAAGTTAGAAAACACCCAAGAAACAGAATTGTTTATTAGCGTTTCTAAACAAGATCATAATATTAAAATTATTACTAAATCAGGTTATCTATGGGATACAGAACAAGAAAATGCTATTGAAAAAGGAAACCTTATACACGATATAATGTCAGAAATAAACACAATAGTAGATGTTGAGCCTGTTATTTTAAACTATACTCAAACAGGAACTATTAATAAGGAACAAGCATTAATTTTAAACAATACAATTACTAAAATTATTAATACACCAGAGTTAAATCCTTATTTTACTGATAATTATACCATATATAACGAAAGAGATATTATTACAAAATCAGGCAAAATAATTAGACCAGACCGACTAGCAATAAAAGATAACGAAGCTATTATTATAGATTACAAAACAGGATTATCTAATCCTAAGTACCAACAACAACTAGAGGAATATTCTGATACTTTAAAGGAGATGAACTATATGGTAAAGAAAAAAATATTAATCTATGTAAACGATACAATCAAAATAGTAATGTATTAGATTAAAGAATAGATTTAACTAAGCAATTAACACGATAACATTATTAAATTTGTAAAAAAATACAATTATGTACAGTAAAATAAAAGAACACTTACAAAACGAAATACAAGACATTAAAGACAACGGTCTTTTTAAAGAAGAACGTATAATAACGTCTGCTCAAGGTGCCGAAATAACTTTAAACACAGGCGAAACTGTTTTAAATTTTTGTGCAAATAACTATTTAGGATTATCCTCTCACCCAGAAGTTATTAAAGCAGCTCAAGACACGATGGATACGCATGGTTTTGGTATGTCATCTGTTAGATTTATTTGTGGTACACAAGACATACATAAAACTTTGGAACACAAAATAGCAGAATTTTATGGTACAGAAGACACCATATTATATGCAGCAGCTTTTGATGCAAATGGTGGTGTATTTGAACCTTTATTAGGTAAAGAAGATGCGATTATATCAGACTCGTTAAATCATGCCTCAATTATTGATGGTGTAAGGTTATGTAAAGCTGCGCGCTACCGTTACCAAAACAACGACATGGCAGATTTAGAAAAGCAACTTATTGATGCTAACGCAAATGGCGCACGTTTTAAAATAATTGTGACTGATGGTGTATTCTCTATGGATGGATTAGTAGCACCTCTAGATAAAATATGTGACTTAGCAGATAAATATGACGCTATGGTAATGATAGACGAGTGTCACTCGGCTGGATTTATTGGAGAAACAGGACGTGGTACTCTAGAAGAAAAAGGCGTTATGGACAGAGTAGACATTATAACAGGAACTTTAGGTAAAGCACTTGGAGGCGCAATGGGTGGCTACACTACTGGTAAAAAAGAAATTATAGAACTATTACGTCAACGCTCAAGACCTTATTTATTTTCAAACTCATTAGCACCAGCTATTGTAGGTGCTTCAATAAAAGTGTTTGATATGTTAGCCAATGACAACTCGTTACGTAATAAACTAGAAGAAAATACCAAATTTTTCAAAAAAGAAATGAAAGCTGCAGGATTTGATATTATTGATGGTGACTCAGCAATTGTACCAGTAATGTTGTACGATGCTAAACTATCTCAAACCATGGCAAATATGTTATTAAAAGAAGGTATCTATGTAATAGGATTTTTCTTCCCTGTAGTGCCAAAAGACAAAGCTAGAATTAGAGTGCAGTTATCTGCAGCGCACACTAAGGAACAACTAGAAAAAGCAGTTAGTGCTTTTATTAAAGTTGGTAAAGTATTGGAAATTATTTAGAAACAATCTATAATACTGATATAAAAGCAACAAATAATCAATATTTTTATATATTTGTCTTTGTTAATAATATATAACAACTTATTTTTGCTTTTAATTAACACTTAAAAATTAAATTTTTGAATATGAAAAATCTTAGCAGATTATTGTTCACAATGTTACTACTTTCTAGTTTAGGTAACGTTATGGCACAAGACCAAAACAACCCATGGGCTATTAACTTCGGTGTAAACGCAGTAGATGTTTTTCCTGTAGGTGAAAACGCTCCACAAGGAGATTATTTCCAAGAATTCTTTAACGCTAACGATCACTGGAGTATTTTACCATCTTTATCTACAATTTCTGTATCTAAGTATGTTGGTGATAACTTCTCTATCCAAGCTGGAGGTTCTATAAACAGAATTAACAAATGGGGACAAGATAGTACTAACCCTAGTTTACGTGTTAATGATTTAGCATACTACGCTATTGATGGTAACGTAAGATACCACTTAGGTGAAGTATTAGGTTCAAAAAGATTAGATCCAGCTATTGGAGTTGGAGGTGGTTACACTTGGATTGAAGAAGGTGCTTATAACACTTACTCTACAAAAGCAGGTTCTAACAACGCAGTTGGAGCAGGAACAGTTAATGCTTCTTTAGGATTAACTTACTGGTTTTCTGATAATATTGGTTTATTTGTTGAGTCTAAATACAAGCACTCATTTGAAGACTATTTAACTAAGCATTTCCAACATTCAGCTGGTTTAGCAGTTAAATTTGGTGGAACTGATACTGATGGTGACGGAATATATGACAAAGATGATGCTTGTCCTGATACTTTTGGATTAGAAGCATTTAACGGTTGTCCAGATTCTGATGGTGATGGAATCGAAGATTCTAAAGATACTTGTCCAAACGAAGCTGGTTTAGCTGAGTTTAACGGATGTCCTGATTCTGATGGTGACGGAGTATCTGATAATAACGATGATTGTCCACAAGTAAAAGGATTAAAATCTTTAAAAGGTTGTCCAGATGCTGATGGTGATGGTGTTGCTGATGCTAAAGATAAATGTCCAAACGAAGCAGGTCCTGCTGCAAACGGAGGATGTCCTTGGCCAGATACTGATGGTGACGGTGTATTAGACAAAGATGATAACTGTCCTAAAGAAGTAGGAACAGTAGCTAACAATGGTTGTCCAGAAGCTGTTATCCCAACTCAAGTTGTATTAGATAAATTAAATAGCTATGCTAAAACTATCTTATTTGACACTGGAAAATCTAGCTTCAGAAAAGAAACTTTCTCTGTATTACAGTCTATTACTGCAATCTTAAAAGAATACCCAGACGCTAACTTTACAATTGAAGGTCACACAGATAGCGTTGGAAGCAAAACTTCTAACCAAACATTATCTGATTCTAGAGCTAACGCTGTAATGGCTTACTTAATCGAAAACGGAATTAACTCTGAAAGATTAAACGCTTACGGATTTGGTGAAGACTATCCAATTGACAGCAACAAAACAAAAGCTGGAAGATTTAACAACAGACGTGTAGAAGTTAAACTTAGAAAATAAGTTATAACCAAACACTAATAAGTTTTATAGAAAAACGCTTCGGTATTCCGAAGCGTTTTTTATTTTTATATAATGACAAGTTTTATACAAGATGTAATTGACGACTTAGTAACTAAGGAAGTAAACTTTAGCGAACTTGTCTTTATATTACCCAGCAGAAGAGCAGGTGTTTTTTTAAGACGCACGTTAAGCTTAACTTTAAATCAGACTATTTTTGCTCCAAAGATTATTAGTATAGAATCCTTTGTAGAAGAATTATCAGATTTAAAAACGACAACAAACACAGAGCTGCTTTTTGAGTTCTATAACGTATATATTATACTAACTCCAGAAAAGGAAAGAGAGTCATTTGATACCTTTTCAAAATGGGCACAAATTATACTTCAAGATTTTAATGAGATTGATCGCTATCTAATTCCGCAGAAAAAAATATTTGACTACCTAAAAGCTATTAAAAACCTAGAACATTGGTCACTACAAGAAGATCAAACTGAACTGGTCAGTAGCTATTTAAAATTCTGGAATAAGTTAAACGATTATTATAACGCCTTTACTACATCTTTAATTTCTAAAAATAAAGGTTATCAAGGCTTACTTTATAGAGAAGCCTTTAACAACAGTAATGCATACATATCTAACACAGACAAACACCATGTGTTTTTAGGGTTTAATGCTTTAAATGAAGCAGAAGAAAAAATAATACAACAACTACTACATAATAAATTAGCAACCATATATTGGGACACTGACAAGCAATTTATGAATAATAAAATTCATGACGCTGGATTGTTTTTAAGACAACATAAAAACAAATGGAGCTATTTTAATGATCATGATTTTAACTGGATCAACGACCATTACTCATCTAAAAAAAACATTAATATTTTTGGTGTACCTAAAAATATAGGTCAAGCAAAAGCAATAGGAACAATACTACAGGATTTAAGTAAAAACGATGCCAGTTTAAAAAATACAGCTGTAGTTTTAGGTGACGAAAACTTATTAATTCCCGTATTAAATTCCGTACCAGAATCCGTTTCGACGTTAAATATAACCATGGGATTTCCTTTAAAAACCATCCCATTAGCTTCTTTATTTGAACATATTTTCACTTTACATAAAAAACATGCTAATCCGTTTTATTACAAGGATGTTATAAGTATAATTTCTCATCAATACATACAACCATTATTTAAAAACGATAACGCTATTAATATTATAGAGCTTATCAATAAAAACAATTTAGTTTATCTAACAGAAGCTCAAATATCAGCCTTAGCTCAAGACAATAAAGCGTTAGTGTCACTATTGTTTAGCAATTGGAATAACGACGCTAAAACAGCTCTAAACAACTGTTTTAAACTTATTAATATAATTAAAGAACATCTCACAGAAAATAAAGATAAAAATCAATTAGGATTAGAATATCTATACAGATTTAATATCTTATTTAATGAGATTTTACGATTAAATGAAAACTACAACCACATAAAAGATATAAAAGGTTTATATAATATTTATAAAGAGTTACTAAGCTCTGAAACATTAGATTTTCAAGGAGAACCTTTACAAGGTTTACAAATCATGGGAATGTTAGAATCTAGAGTTTTAGACTTTGAAACTATAATTATATCTAATGTTAATGAAGGTATTTTACCTTCAGGAAAAACGAATAACTCCTTTATTCCTTTTGATGTAAAATTAGAAAACAAACTACCAACTTATAAAGAAAAAGACGCAGTATACACCTACCACTTTTATCACTTATTACAGCGTGCAAAAAATGTTTATATATTATATAACACAGAAATTGATACGCTAATTGGAGGAGAGAAAAGTAGATTTATCAATCAATTAGAATTAGAAGGTACACATCAGGTCACTCATAAAATACTAACGCCAAAAGTACCTAACCATAATAAACAACTAATAACAGTTAGTAAAACCGAAAGTGTTATTTCGCAATTAAAAAATATTGCTAACAGAGGATTTTCTCCTTCATCATTAACCAGTTATGTTAGAAACCCAATTGATTTTTACTATCAAAAGTTACTAGGCATTTCTAATCTAGAAGAAGTAGAAGAAACCATTGCTGCCAATACACTAGGAACCGTTGTACACAATACACTTGAAAGCCTATACACTCCTTTTATTGGACAAACAATAACTGTTGACAACGTAAAATCTTTAATACCAAAAATAGATACTCTTATCACCTCGTTTTTTAAAGAAGAATACAAGGAAGGTGATATGACAAAGGGTAAAAACCTTATTGTTTTTGAAATTGCTAAACGCTATGTTTTAAATTTTTTAAACTTAGAAATTGAAGCATTAAAAAAAGGAGATTCCATAAAAATTATTGCATTAGAAGCTAAGGTCGAAAACGTAAAACTAAATATAGACACATTACCTTTTACAATACAATTAAGAGGTACAGTTGATAGAATAGACCAATGTAATGGTGTTGTTAGAATAATAGATTACAAAACAGGAAAAGTAGACCAAAGTAAAGTGTCAGTTATTAATTGGGACGACTTATTAACGGACTATAATAAGTACAGCAAATCTTTTCAGGTTTTGATGTATGTCTATATGCTTTTAAAGGATAAAAAAATAAATTTACCTGTAGAAGCAGGTATTATTTCGTTTAAAAATTTAAGTGCAGGTTTTATTCCTTTCATAAAAAAAGAAAGCAGTCACGACAGGAATAAGGATACATTAATCACTCAGGACACTTTAAATGAATTTGAAATTCAGCTTAAAAATTTAATCATAGAAATCTTTAATACAGATCAAGATTTTATAGAAAAAGAGCTATAAATGAAGATAAAAAATCAAATATTAACACGTATTAATCAAAAACCAATTGTTTATGATACGTTTTATAATGATAACAAAAAGCAAAAACCTTTAGTGATTTTTTGTCATGGCTACAAAGGTTTTAAAGATTGGGGAACGTGGGATTTAGTAGCAAATAACTTTGCTAAACAAAATTTATTTTTTGTAAAATTCAACTTTTCGCATAATGGAGGAACTGTAAATCAACCTATAGATTTTCCGGATTTAGACGCTTTCGCGGAAAACAACTACACTAAAGAATTACAAGATTTAGACGATATACTAAATCATTTTACGTCAGACCAAAGTATATACAAAAATAATATTGACACTAATAATATCACTTTAATTGGACATTCTAGAGGTGGTGGAATTTCAATAATTAAAGCAAGCGAAGACCACAGAATTACAAAGTTAATAACTTGGGCTAGTGTTTGTGCTTTTGGCAAACGCACCTCCACAACAGGAGATTTAGAACAATGGAAACAAGATGGTGTTAAATACGTTTTAAACAGTCGGACAAAACAAAATATGCCTCATAATTTTCAGTTTTACTTAGATTACATAAATAATAAAGACCGATTGGATATAGAAAATTGCTGTAAACGATTAACTATTCCTCATTTAATAATTCATGGTACTAAAGATCCCTCGGTAAGCTTTGAAGAAGCAAAATTGCTAAAACTTTGGAGCCCTAAAAACACCTTAATTGCACTACCAGAAACCAATCATGTATTTAATGCTAAACATCCTTGGACTGAAAATTATCTACCAGAAGCATTGGAAGTTGTCACCAAAAAAAGCATAGCTTTTATAAATTAAGCAATTTTTAAATTAGTATTATCATAAATACAACGCTCTATTTTTTTAAACAAAAGCTCTTTATTAATCGGTTTTGTCATGTAATCATTCATACCAATGTTTAAAACACGTTGTTTAGTTTCCTGCATAACATCTGCGGTTACTGCTATAATTGGTATTGATTGTATTTTGGGTCCACAAATACCACTTCTAATATGTTTTGTAGCCTCGTAACCATCCATAATAGGCATTTGCAAATCCATCAAAATTAAGTCAAAACTAGCGTTTGTTAATAGTTTTAAAGCCTCTTCACCATTGTTAGCAATAACCATTGTAAACTTGTTATCTGTACTAAGTAGTTTTTTAATAACCATTTGATTTAGCATATTATCCTCTACAACTAAAACATTTAAAGGGGCAGCATGACGTGTGCTTGGAATTGCTTTTTGATCGTTAAGAGTTGCTATTTTGACAACTTTTAAAGGCAAATCTATATACACAACAGTGCCTTTATCTAACTGACTCTCTACCGTTATTTCTCCATCAAATAAATCTACTAAACGGTTGACTATAGTTAACCCTAACCCGATACCACCAAATTTTCTTTTGTGGTTATTCCTCATTTGATTAAAACTGTCAAAAATGTTTTTCTTGGTTTCTGGTGTCATACCAACGCCAGAGTCTGAGACTTGAAGTGAAAACCGATTAACATCATTAGGTTGCGGAAAACATTTTAATTTAAAACCAATACTACCTTCTGCTGTAAACTTAACAGCGTTACTTAAAACATTATTTATAATTTGCACAAAACGCTCTAAATCACTTTCAATAAAATCTGGTATATCTGCATCTATTTCAAAATGATAATTTAAGCCTTTACGCTGTGCTTCAAGTTTCCAATTATTACTAATTTCAGTAACTGCATTAAACGGATTAAATACCTCGTTGACCAATTTTAATTCGTTTTTTTCAATCTTCTCAAAATCTAAAATATCATTAACATTACTAAGTAAACTAAGTGATGCATTTTTAATAATTTCGTAATTTTTATTACTTTCAGAATTACCATTATTTTTCAATTCGGTTTGTGCAATACCCATAATTGCGTTAATAGGTGTTCTTAATTCATGACTCATATTGGACATAAAAAAAGTCTTTAATTGACTTATTTCCTGAGACCTATTTAACGCTAATTCTTGCGACTCTTCCTTATCTTCCCTTAATTTTTTAAGCAAGTTAGTCATGGATAAAGACAAGAAAATAACCTCCATTCCTGATCCAAATTTAGAGCTATTTAAAGTAAAAAAATTATTAGGCAATAGACTTAAGTTATTCATTACAAAGCCTAATAAACCAATTATCAAAAAGAAAATTCCAATAGAAAAATAAAAATCTACACGTAGTTTTTTATAACGCATTGTAAAAATTGTAGCCAAGAGCAAAATAAGGCTTAGCAAGCCATTTAAATTAGATAATGGGTAAACAAACTCCATTGTTTTTGGTGAAATAAATACCATGACAAATAAAACACCTAACACGACATATATAATATTATATACAATCTTAAAACCACTTAAATATTGCGAAACTTTTAAAAAATACTCACAATATTTTAATAGAAAAAAATTAGAAAATAATGCTGCTATTAAAACCGCTTTACTATTTAAATAACCACCATTGGTTAGTAAAAATTCAAAAATAAAACCATCCAAAGCGCCTTGTAATAAAGCTATTGAAAACACATAACAGCCATAATACAAAAATGTTTTTTCTTTTAAACTAGTATAAAAGAACAAGTATATAATCCCTGCCAAAAATAAAAGACCATAAAATAAGCCCAAAAACAATTGTTGCTTATAATTCATGATCCAAAACTCAGACTCTGTAAATAGGTTAAGTGGTAAGTTGATTGTTTCTCCATCACTGCCAAACTCCATATAAACATCCTGAACAGTGTTAGGTAATAAAACTAGTTTAAATACAGTAGATCTGTGTGCCACCTGTCTGGTTTCAAAGGGGATTTGATCACCACTTTTAAACGTTTGTATACTGTCTTGTGTAACAATAAACATATTAGCTTTATCTGTTACAGGTCTTGCAGTTTCTAGATAATAGGTCGCTTTATCATTAGACGTATTTTCTAATTTAAATTTTACCCAATAATTTTGAGAAGTAAATCCTAAACTTTGATTATCAGAGCTTAAATCTTGATATTCAAGGTTTTTTTCTAAAAGTATATCTTGTATACTTAAATCTTTATTCCCAACCGATGCATACTGACTATATTCATATAAATCTCCAGAACTAGTGATTGGGTTGTAGGTTGTATTTTGTGCAAATACAGAAAAGTTTATAAAACAGATTAGCAGGTATAAGTGTTTCATTATTTGGTTAGTTTTATAAACTTACGCATTAAGGCAAAGTCGAGTTTTACCAAATAGTGACTTTACGACAAACAGCTATTATATTAGTTAAATCAAATGATTTTACCGATAAAAGCACAAAACACGAGTAAATTATTTTAGTCCGCTTAACACTAAAACAGGAAATGTTGTCACATAAAAATCCTTTTTAAGGATGCTATTTTTTTCCCACATTTTAGTAAAAAATCCTCTTTTACGACGGACAACACAAAGAATATCAGGATTAAATTCTTTATAATGCTCTAAGACACCTTGAAACGTAGTAGCGTTTTCAGATTCTTTTGTAGATGATAAATGTTCTTTTAAATCCTCTGCTATAACAAAATCACTTTGAGAGTGAAAAGGTGTTTTTACTAGCAGTAAATTTAGCTTAGCATTAAAATGATTTTTTAAACTTAATAAAGGATACAAAGCATCAACTTTATTAATGACTGCAGATTTTAATGCAAATAGTATTGAATTTATTGGTTTATAAACATAACCTTCAGGAACAATAAGTGCAGGAATATTAGTTTGCTTAATGATTTTACCAGAGGTTTTACCTAAATAAACTTCATCTTTAATAGAATTTGTTCTAGGCTCTAAAATAATTAAATCAATGTCTAACGATTTAGAAACTAACTCTAACGTGTCTACTAATTTTCCTTTAAAGGTTTTTACAATAACCTCAACATTTTTTTTATTAACCGAAGCAACGTGCTTATTTAAAAAATCTAAACTTTCTCTTTCTAAAATATGATCCACCTTAATCATCGTTCCTGATTTGGTATAAACATTATATACTTGAACAACATATAATTTTGCGCCAAAAGCTTCAGCAAAATCTACTGCGTATTGTAAATGACTTTGTGCGTTTTTTGATGACCCAACAGGAACTAAAATAGATTTCATATAAAGAGTGTTTAGAAATCAAAAATACAGATTTTTCTTTACAAAAACTTCGATAATCTTTTACGACCTTTACAAAATCATTTTGAATACAAATTTTGAATACCTCCATAAGCTTAAGACATATAAATAAACTAGCCATTCCTGCACTTATAGCAGGTATATCAGAACCTATTTTGTCTTTAACAGATGCTGCTGTTGTTGGAAATGTACAGCTTAACCCAACTGAGTCCTTAGCTGCAATTGGTATAGTTACCACATTTTTATCTATGTTAATTTGGATATTAGGACAAACTAGAAGCGCTATTTCTTCTATAATATCACAACATGTTGGCGCCAATAAATTAGACCAGGTTAAAGACTTACCTGCTCAAGCTATTTTATTAATTACCTCGTTAAGCTTAGTTATAATAGCAACAACATATCCATTTACATCGCAGATATTTAAACTTTATAATGCCTCAGGTCTGATTTTGGATTATAGTATAGAGTATTATAAAATTAGAGTATTTGGTTTTCCGTTTACCTTATTTGTTATCGCAGTTTTTGGCACCTTTAGAGGATTACAAAATACTTACTATCCCATGGTAATTGCAATTATTGGAGCCTTTTTAAATGTAATTTTAGACTTTATGCTAGTGTATGGTATTGATGGATTTATACAACCCATGCATATAAAAGGCGCTGCGTATGCTAGTGTAATAGCACAAATAATAATGGCAATCCTATCTGGCTATTTACTATTAACCAAAACTAATATTCCGCTTCGGGTTAAATTCCCATTAAACAAACAAATCAGCAATTTTGCTATCATGATATTAAACTTGTTTGTACGTACACTAGCCTTAAATATCACGTTATATTTTGCAACAAAATATGCCACAGGCTATGGCAAAAACTATATTGCAGCTTATACAATTGCAATTAATCTTTGGTTTTTAGGAGCCTTTATAATAGACGGTTATGCTAGCGCAGGAAACATTTTGTCTGGCAAACTTTTTGGTCAAAAAAACTATAAAGAGCTATTAGAATTAAGTAAAAAACTAATAAAATATGGGATTTACTTAGGTAGCCTAGTAGCACTAATTGGAGCTATATTTTACTATCCAATAGGTAGACTTTTCACCAAAGAACCCGAAGTTTTAAACACCTTTTATAGTGTTTTTTGGATGGTACTAGCCATGCAACCCTTGTGTGCTTTAGCCTTTATATTTGATGGTATGTTTAAAGGTTTAGGAAAAATGAAAGACCTACGTAACTTACTATTATTATCCACTTTTTTTGTTTTTTTACCAGTCCTTTTTATTGCAGATTATTACAACTTAAAATTACATGGTATATTTATAGCCTTTACTTTGTGGATTATAGCGCGTGGTTTTCCGTTAATTATAAAATTTAGAAAACAATTTTTGCCTCTTGCACAAAACAACTAACTTTACAACATAATAAAATCGTATGTTATTAAGCTTACTACAAGTCAATATTGAAGACAAAATTAAAAATGCTCCAGATAATAATTATCAAATTGGTATTTTAATTGGATCGTATTTGCCACTTTTTATCTTAGTAGTACTAGCTTATTTGCTGTACAGATATAATAAAAATCGTAACAAAGAGTCTTAAAATTATGAGCAATTTAATTTTTCCATTACTAGCATTATTTGTAATTATAGCTTATTTCTATAATAAAATGCGCAACAGAAGACGCTAATTAACGCGTTTTAAGCCAACCAGTAATGCTTAATCTTTTAGTATTTACTGGTTTAACTTCGTGCTCTAAAATTTGACTTTCAAATATTACCACACGACCAGGAAAAGGATATACTACTTTCTCTACTTCATTACCATTATCGTCTAAATACAATACCAATTCGCCACCATTTTCTGGTTGCCAATCTTCATGATTTAAGTAGCACACAAAAGACAGCTTACGTCTATCATCATTTTTAAACGTATCTAAATGACGTTTATAAAACGTTGACTTTGGATAAATCGCATAATGAAACTCCTTATGTAAAATTCCCAAAAAACACGTTTTATTTAAATAACCAACCAAATCATTAATCTTATTAAAAAACAAAGATTCCGCTGCATTAGCTCTAGCTTCCTCAATCCATAAAATCACGTCACCTCTAATAGATTTAACTATTACCTCATCAAATTTATTACCAATAGCAGCCTTTTTAAAAGCATCCTCCTCATACTTATCAAGTATAGACCCTCTTAAAGCAACAACTTCTTCTTCAGAAAAAAAATTATCAATAATCGTAAATTTTTGTTTAGCAATATCCTCTATAATTTGCTCATACAATGGATTTTCAATAAAATCTAAAGCCTCAAAAATCTGATTCATAACCTGTTTTATATTTAAAAAAGTGCGCAAATGTAACCTAATAACCTTTCGCTTTTACAAATTCAATATCTTTGCGCAATAAAACTTAGGTTAATGAGCAATATTCGTATTACAAAACAATTTACTTTTGAGACTGGACACGCACTTTATGGTTATGACGGAAAGTGTAAAAACGTCCATGGACACAGTTACAAACTAGATGTAACAGTAATAGGTACACCAATTTCTGATAGCAACAATGTGAAATTTGGAATGGTAATAGACTTCACAGATCTAAAAAAAATAGTAAAAGAAGAAATTGTAGACGTTTTTGATCACGCCACAGTATTTAACAAAAACACACCACATGTCCAACTAGCCAAAGAGCTTCAAGACAGAGACCACAACGTGTTACTGGTAGATTATCAACCAACCAGCGAAATGATGGTCATCGATTTTGCACAAAAAATACAAGACCGTTTACCAAACAACATCAAACTGCACTCTTTAAAACTATCCGAAACCGCAACCAGCTACGCACAATGGTACGCCAGCGATAACCAATAAATAATTTGGGCGTTACCACAAGGGTCGCGCTTTCCACTATATCTTTTTTGCGCATAAGCGCGCACAAAAAAGGATACCGTATCAATCGCTAACGCACACACCTGCTAACGATAGGTATTATCAAGAAATAGTTATCTTTACCACATGCAAATTCCAAAAGGAAAAAAAATATATTTCGCCTCAGACAATCATTTAGGCGCACCAACAAAAGAGCTCTCTTTACCTCGCGAAAAAAAGTTTGTCGCATGGTTAGACATGGTAAAAGACGATGCAGCAGCTATTTTCTTATTAGGAGATATGTTTGATTTTTGGATGGAATATAAACGCGTAATACCAAAAGGATTTACCAGAACATTAGGTAAACTTGCAGAAATTAGTGACTCCGGAATCCCAATCTATTACTTTGTAGGTAACCATGATTTGTGGATGGATGGCTATTTTGAAGAAGAATTAAACATCCCTGTTTACCACAAACCAAAAGAATTTACCTTTAACAACAAAACCTTTTTTATAGGACATGGAGACGGTTTAGGACCAGAAGACAAAGGGTATAAACGCATGAAAAAAGTGTTTACCAATCCTGTTGCTAAATGGTTATTCCAACGTTTATTACACCCAGATTTTGCTTTACGCTTAGGACAATACATGTCTGTTAAAAACAAAATAATCTCTGGTGACGATGATGCTAAATTTTTAGGAAACGATAAAGAGTGGCTAGTGCAATACTGCAAACGCAAATTAGAGACTAAACATCGTGATTTTTTTATCTTTGGCCACAGACACTTACCGTTAAACATAGACTTAGGCAACAACTCTAAATACGTTAATCTAGGCGATTGGATACAGTACTTCACCTATGGTGTTTTTGATGGCGAAAATATGGAGTTAAAAGACTATAAATAAAATGACTTACACCTACTCTATTTGTCATCCGGATAAACCTAAAATAGAATATCCAAAAAACAGTTTAAGCGATACCGAAGTCATTAAAATGATAACTAACTATCCATGGTTAGAGATTTTAACACAAATGAAATCTTTAACACAAAACCAAATTTACTATAGTCCGTCTTTAGACTTCAAATCTACAACTTCAAAGCAAAGCTTATGCATTACAGCAAGCCTAGAAAACGATGTTCCCGAATTTTCTCTTTGGTACAATAGACCTATAAAATACCGTCCATTATTTGGGCTTTTATCCGAAAAAACTAAAGTCGAAGTCATTGATAAATGGGGTTTTTCTCTAGAAGATGCTTTAAAAATCTACCAATTATTTTTAAATAAAAACTATAGTATTTTAGAGCAATTAATGGCAAAAAAGTAAATTAATCCTCCTTTTCATGGTCCTCAATATCCTTAGTTAAATCTAAGTTTCTTAAGGTTTTATTTTTTGCACCAATAGCAACTACTGTCAAAAGTGTCATAACACCTCCAAAAATTACAGCTCTAGCAGCTCCACCTAAATATTTGGCAGCAATACCACTTTCAAAAGCACCAAGCTCATTAGACGATCCCACAAACATACTATTTACAGAGGCTACACGACCACGCATGTGATCAGGTGTTTTTAATTGTAATATGGTTTGACGTATTACCATGGATACACCATCCGTTACACCTGAAAAAAACAAAGCTAAGACGCTAACCCAGAACAGTTCTGACATTCCAAAAATGATAATACAAATTCCAAAACCAAAAATAGAAATTAATAATTTTTTACCTGCATTTTTATTTACTGGCAGATAGGTTGTAATAAACATGGTTAATATACTACCAATGGATACAGACGCATTAAGTATACCAAAACCATTAGGTCCAACATGTAAAATATCCTGTGCAAACACAGACAATAAAGCAACTGCACCACCAAATAAAACTGCAATCATATCTAAAGATAATGCGCCTAAAATAGCTTTATTATTAAACACAAATTTAAGTCCTACTTTTAGACTGTCCTTTACAGACTCGCCAATCTTAGGATTTAAAATAGGCTTCTTTTCTATCTGAAATGTAATTACAAAAGCCAATGCCACTAAAACAAATACAATACACAATGTGCTAGCCACACCAATCCAACCAATAAAAAAACCACCAAATAAGGCTCCTAAAACGGTTGCTGCTTTCCAGGTGCTACTGCTCCAAGTTGCAGCATTAGGATAAATCTTTTTTGGTACCAATAATGCTATTAACGAGAAAATAGTCGGTCCAAAAAACGAACGTAAAAAGCCACCAAAAAAGACCAAAGCATAAATGCAATATAAAATACTACTAGTTTCCCAGTTGGCAACAATCTTGTCCCAAGTCAATAAAAACAGGCCCAAACTAATTAACGAAAATGCTGCGATGCAAAGTGCTAACAAATTTCGTTTTTCTTTTTGATCAACGATATGTCCAGCAAATAAAGCCATAGAAAATGCTGGAATAATTTCCATCAGTCCAATTAATCCCAAATACAAAGGATCTTTTGTCAATGTGTAGACTTCCCATTCAATTACAATAAATTGCATGGACCAACCAAAAACTAAAGCAAATCTTAATAATAAAAAGATATTAAACTCTCTTATTCTTAATGCTGCGTATGGATCATTTTTAGCCATATTATTCTTTTAAATCTCTTAATTTTAATTGCAAAGACACATTGCCTTGCCAATGATTTTCATCCACAGAATAGACCGCTTTAAAACGTTTTTTATCTTTTATAAGATTTAATTTATCGCCTAAATTAAAACCAATACACACAAATTTTTCTCTGCCAGATTGGGTCACTGTACATCTAATATGCTTATCATCCTCTCCAACACATTTACCATAACCTGTATCTTTCAACTCTTCAGTTATAAAAATAGGCGTCATATTTCCTGGTCCAAAAGGTGCAAACTGTTTGATAATACGCCAAAATTTATCATCAATAGCACTTAACTCTAAAGTCGTATCAATTTTAATTTCTGGTGTTAGTAAATTTTTATCTATGGTTTTAGAAACCTCATCTTCAAACGCTTGTTTAAAAGCTTCGTAGTTTTCTTCTTTAAGCGTTAAACCTGCAGCATACATATGACCTCCAAACTGTTCGATATGTTCACTACAAGCCTCTAGAGCATTATAGACATCAAATCCAGAAACTGATCTGGCAGATGCAGCTAATTTGTCTCCACTTTTAGTAAACACCAATGTTGGTCTGTAATACGTTTCAATTAATCTTGAAGCTACAATCCCAATAACACCTTTGTGCCAATCTTCTTGATACACGACAGAGGTTAGTCTTTGTTCTTCTTTGTTTTCTATGATTTGTGCTAACGCTTCAACTGTAATTGTTTTATCAGTTTCTCTTCGGTCAGAATTAAATGCTTCAATTTCTTCAGCATAGGTAACCGCTGTATCAAAATCGATTTCCGTTAATAAGTCTACCGCATATTGCCCATGTTTCATGCGTCCTGCAGCATTAATACGTGGTGCAATAGTAAACACAACATCCGTAATAGTTAACGTGTCTTTTTTGAGCTGATTGATAATCGCTCTAAATCCTGCTCTCGATTTTTGATTGACCACTTTTAAACCATGGTAAGCTAAAACCCTATTTTCCCCAGTAATGGGAACAATATCTGCGCCAATTGCAGTCGCTACTAAATCTAAATACGGAAGTAAATCGTTGATAGTTTGACCATCTTTTTCGGCTAAAGCCTGAATTAATTTAAATCCAACACCACAACCACACAGTTCTTTATAAGGATAATTACAATCTGCTTGTTTTGGGTCTAAAACAGCTACTGCATCTGGTACAGTAGGACCTGGTCTGTGGTGATCACAAATTATAAAATCTATACTTTTTTGTTTCGCGTATGCGACTTTATCTACAGCTTTGACACCACAATCTAGTGCTATAATAAGACTAAAGTCGTTGTCTTCTGCAAAGTCAATACCTTGATAAGAGACACCGTAACCTTCACCATATCGATCAGGAATATAAGTAGCAACTAATGGTGTTTTTGTTTTTAAATACGATGACATTAACGCAACAGAAGTCGTACCATCTACATCATAATCGCCATATACCAATATGTTTTCATTATTAGCAATAGCGTGCTGTATTCTAACCACAGCTTTATCCATATCCTTCATTAAATACGGATCATGCAAATGGTCTAAACTAGGTCTAAAAAAAGATTTAGCGTCCTCAAAGTTTTCAATACCACGTTGCACTAAAAGCGATGCAATGGGTACATCAATTTGCAAACTATCCGCTAAAGACTTAACGATTTTAGGATTTGGTTTTGGTTTTAAGGTCCAGCGCATGTAATGGATTTAGAATATAAATTAGACTTTTTCTAAGTAAATAAGCTTACTTATTATGAAAATGCACATTGGTTTTAACCTCAGAAAAACGCCTAAACATCTCCATAACACCACAATATTTTTCTATAGATAATTGTACTGCTCTATTTATTTTTTCTTCGTTTAAATCTTTACCTGTAAAGTGATAGTCTAAAATTACGGTATGATAATATTTAGGATGCTCGTCGGTTAATAATCCTTCAACTTCCATTTTTAAATCATAAGTATCAATTTTCATTTTATCTAAAATAGATACGACATCTAATCCAGAACAACCTGCTAAGGACGATAACATTAGTGCTTTTGGAGATAGGCCTTCACGCGTTTTACCTTCTACATCTGTATCCATTAAAACATGATGACCACTTGGGTTATCAGAATCGAATAACATGTTTCCCTTCCAATTGGTTGTAATTTTATGCGACATAATTGAATATTTTTTCGTTTATTGATATCAATCAAAAATACTACTTAAAAACGAAAAAACGATGCCATTAGTAACACCTTTAACAGCAGATTACGATTTAGAAACTAAAGAATTGGCGACTTTCTTTAACGAGACTCTTGGATTTTGTCCAAATTCGGTATTAACTATGCAACGTAGACCTGCTATTAGTAAAGCCTTTATTAATTTAAACAAAGCGGTTATGGCTAATGAAGGTCGTGTTACCTCTGCCTTAAAACGAATGATTGCATGGGTAAGTAGTAATGCTACAGGTTGCAGATATTGTCAAGCACATGCTATTAGAGCAGCAGAACGTTATGGCGCAGAACAAGAACAATTAGATAATATTTGGGAATACCGCACACATCCCGCTTTTAGCGACGCAGAACGTGCTGCTTTAGATTTTAGCTTAGCTGCTAGTCAAGTACCAAATCAAGTAGACGAAACTATTAAAGCACGCTTACACGAACATTGGGATGAAGGTGAAATTGTAGAAATGCTTGGTGTAATCTCTTTATTTGGATACTTAAACAGATGGAATGATAGTATGGGAACTACTTTAGAAGAAGATGCTATTGATAGCGGAAACCAATATTTAGGAAAACATGGTTTTGAAGTCGGGAAACACGTGTAATTAAAGCTTACACTTAGTTAATAATAAAAAACCTCACTATATCTAGTGAGGTTTTTTATTAGATTTTCTTTTTAGTTAATGGGTTTTGGTCAAATTGCAACCCTTCAAAACCTGTTATCATAAAGTTTCTGACGTTTTGATGACCTGTTCCGTTTGGGTCTTTTAAAACGTCATCAAAATAATACTGTCCAAAACATGCCAAGGTTTCGGTTTTAGATAAAGCTTCTGCTTTTGCAAAAGCAAATACTTTGCATGAACCTGAATTTTCTCCTGCAGCATTTTGCACCAAACCATTTGCAAAAGCTGTTGGTGTAAAATCAAAATACGTATCCACGACTTGCATCGTTTCCGCGAAAGCGATAGTATTTGGTGTGTTTTTTAATTTTAATTTAAATGCTGTTATTGTCATCTTTATCCTATATATTATTTACTTTTTCCACCTACCACTATTACAATTTCACCTTTAGGTGGTTTATTAGTGTAATGGTCTAAAACCTGTTTTGCGGTTCCGCGAATGGTTTCTTCGTATAATTTAGTTAGTTCTCTAGACACTGATACTGGTCTGTCCTCTCCAAAATACTCGCAAAAATGACCTAAGGTTTTATTTAATTTGTGTGGACTTTCGTAAAAAATAATGGTTCTGGTCTCTTCGGCTAATAGCTTTAATCTTGTTTGACGACCTTTTTTTACTGGTAAAAATCCTTCAAAAACAAACTTATCATTAGGGAAGCCACTATTTACTAATGCTGGCACAAACGCAGTTGCTCCTGGAAGACAGTCTACTTCAATACCATGTTCTATACAGGCTCGTGTTAGTAAAAATCCTGGATCTGAAATGGCTGGTGTCCCTGCATCACTAATTAATGCAACAGTGGTTCCTGCTTTTAATTTTTGGACCAAATTATCCACCGTTTTATGCTCGTTATGCATATGATGACTTTGCATTTGCGTACTAATCTGATAGTGTTTTAATAACTTTCCTGAGGTACGTGTGTCCTCTGCTAAAATTAAATCGACTGCTTTTAAAACCTCTACAGCCCTAAATGTCATGTCTTTAAGATTACCAATTGGTGTTGGAACTATGTATAATTTACTCATGGTTTAACTGAATTCTAATTCAAATTTACAATCTTTTTGAGAGAGTTGAAGCAACCTTTTAGTAATTTAGACATCTATCAATAAACCAACCAACTATGAAAAAATCGTTTTGCTTAATTATGTTTTGTTTTTCATTTTTAATAAGCAAAGCGCAAACTACAGATTTATCAATAGTAGTTGCTGCACAAAACTTATCTGGCAGTTCAATTTCGCAAGTTAATATTTATCAAGATTTTCAATATATTATTACCATTTTTAATTCGGGAGGCAATGTTACTAATGCAACTTTTACACAAACATTAAATCCTAACTTAACGGTTTTAAGTACAAATAGTCAAAATCAAACTGGTGGAGCCAGCGTAATTACACCAATCACTTTAAGCGGAAACACAATATCTGGTACAATAGCAAACCTACCCTCAAATAGCAGTGTACAATTAAAGGTTGTTGTTAAGGCCTCTTTAACTCCTGGAGGTGTTGCTACCAACGCCACAGTTTTTTCGCCTGAAGGCACAACGGATAATAATTTATCCAACAACACGTCTGTTATATCTATTGACATAGTCGAACCTCCAATTAACTTTACGGTTGATTACAATCAAATTTCACCTACTTCAGGCACTTCAATAAGTGATTGGAACCAAACTATAACTTATCAATTTACTATTACCAATAACAGTGACATCCCTTTTCCATTACAAAGCTTTATAAGTAGATTTGATAATCCTTTTGGACCTTTAATTGGTATACCTATAATACAACTTAATAGTTTAAATTGCATTAGTACTACTGCTGGTGTGCTGTGTCCTGACACCTCAACATATGGAGGTGTAACAGTTGGGATTACATCGTATCAACCTTTTTTTACCTTTACAACACCTATCGAGTTTACACCTGGAGGATCTATAACTTTTGAAATGGAAGTCCTTTTTTTAGATCCAACATGTGCGATACAGCTTGCCAATTTAGAATTGTCAAGTTTAATCGAACTAACGTTTATCCCTTCTGATATCAATCAATCTTCAGATAGTTCCAACATAATTACTAATCCATTACCACAAGGAAACCTTTGCGACATGACGGATTTATGTATAACTACTATACAAACTAATCCTGATCCTACAGCAGAAATTGATTGGAACGAAGAAGTAACTTTTTTAACCACTATTTGTAATATGGGTCCTCAAGATGCTTATATGCGCTTTTTTCTTCAAAATTTAACCTTAAATACCGATTGGGACATTATATCCATAAATTGTGATGCTACCACAGGTCCTGTTACCTGTACAGATTTTACTTTAACTGATCAAGATCAGTTTTGGGAAAGCAGCGAATTTTTCCTACCCACTAACACTACAATTACAGTAACTACTGTTGTAGTATTTATTGAACCAGACGACTGCTCCATACAATTAGACGATAATACTTTGGTACACGTAAGAAGTGGTGTAAATTTATTAGAAAGCACTATTATTGATCCGAATATTGGAAATAATGCTGATAGTGATTTCTTATTATTACCTCCTTTAGAGGAATGTGATCCTGCCGAAACTGTTATGCTTAAAATTACAAAAGAACAGACAAACCCAGTTTTACCAAGTGGTTTAACACCAACAAACACAATAGAATGGGGAGAAGTCACTTATCAAGTAGTGGCAACTAATTATGGCAATGTAGATTCTATAATTTATTTAAGTGACTTTATTACTGAAGCCTCATCAGGAACATTAATTTCTGTAAATTGTATTGGCACCACAGGTACTGCCACTTGTTATGATATTATTAATGCTAACATCGGAGAGTTTCAGGATGGTATTCCTGAAGCAGGAGAAAACGATGTTTTTTGGGAAATTACTCCTGAAGAAAATGTGGTACTTCCTGCGCAAAGCTCAATAACCTATGAAGTGGTTGTTGATTGGCAACCAGAGTGTAGCATAGATCCTATTATTATAAGAAATAATGTTTCAATAGAAAGCGTAGATTATAACAATGAAATTGATTTACTCAACAATAGAGACCACGTTATTACATATCTAGCTCCTTGCATTGACATCGTTGTACAGACCTATCCCGAATTTACCTCTGTTGGTGTAAACAGTACATTTAATTGGATAATAGACATCACAAATAGTAACACAAGTTCAAACGCAACAAATATTGCTTTTGAAGATATATTAGGTCCAGAATTTACAATAAACGGAACACCAACTTGTATTGTGACTTCAGGCATAGCATCCTGCATGTCCGCATTTAATATTTCTGGTAATACTATTTCTGGTAATATTACAAATATGGAAGGAGGCTCTACAATACAAATAGCAATTCCGGTAACAGCTCCAAGTTATGGTGGTGCATTTACAAATACTGCACAAGCCATAGCCAACATTAACGAAAATAATGAGCTAACTCCAGACACCAACCTGTCTATTAGCAATATGCAAGTTATTGCTCCAACGGTTTTAAAAACCTTTACTCCAGACCAAATAATTGTAGGTCAACAAAGTATATTAGATTTTACAGTATTTAATGTTTCTGGTAACGCAGCACAGTCAAATATAAACTTTACAGACAATTTACCTCTTGGATTAACTATAGCAGGTCCAATATCTTGGACAGATAGTAATGGATGTACTGCAACAATTACTAGCTCATTAGGCGGAACATTTGTTGGCGTATCTGACTTAATTATTCCAGAAGGTGTGGCAAGTTGTAGTTTTTCGGTTTTGGTCACCTCTACAATGGAAGGTATATACAATAATAACAGTAGCAATTTTAGCAATCAAAATAATATTGATAGCTCTCAAGCAGATGCAACATTAACTGTTTTAGAGGATACATCTAATGTTGATATTGAAGTATTAAAATCTGTAACTCCAACACAAACTTCTATTGGTCAAGAGGTTACTTTTACCATTAGCGCTAGTAATGTTGGAACAACCGAAGCTACAAATATTATGATTTTTGAAAAACTGCCAATTGGCTATCAACTTACAGCTGCTAACACAAGCTTTGGAAATTATGACGTAAATTCGTTTTTATGGAGTATAAGCCACTTATTACCAAATCAATCAGAGAGTTTAACAATAACAGCTCAAGTTATATCTTCCAATAATCTTCTCAACACTGCTACTTTAACTGAAGTTTTACAGATTGATAGGGATGACACAAATAATCAGGATTGGGCAATAATTTCTGTTGATGATTGTTTACAAATCCCTAAAGGGTTTTCTCCTGGAAGTGATATGGTAAACGACACCTTTGTAATTCCATGCATTGAAGACTATCCAAATAATGATTTAAAAATTTACAATAGATATGGTACATTAATACACCAAAGTAACAACTATATTAATGACTGGAACGGAATGCCAAATCAAGGTCCTTTAAATCAAAACAAAATGTTACCTGTTGGCACTTATTATTATGTGTTAAATATTTCAACAATAAAAAATCCTTTGGTAGGATATATATATTTAAACTATTAGTTTGTTTTTTTGACGAACCGATAACCCTAAAAAATAAGAGATTAAAACTATTATAACAGCATAAAAAGACATACCAAAAAGACCATGTCCTGCATTGTAATGTGCTACTGTTGCTAACAAAGCATCAAAGAAAAATCCAGCGTAAGCCCATTCTGTTAACCATTTACTTTTTCGCCATAAAATCATAACAACACCAAGTATTTTAGCTATTGCTAAAGGGATTACTAAGTAGATTGGATAGTTTAGTGCTTTAAAAAAACCTTCGACCATCTCTATATTAAAAAAGTACATCTGTGCTGAATATAAAAAAATCACACAAACTAAAATTGTAACAATCCAATACAACACAGTCTTTATAGACGTTTGTTTCATTTAAATTAAGTATTAAAGTTTACTAACTACTTAAATCTAGCTTCGATAATTTCCATAAAACGGACTTCGTAATCTTCTTTACCAACCCAATTATTGTAATCTGGTTTAACTACATTATTAATTAAATTAAACGCTTCGTCTAAAGTTGTAGTCGTATTAAGTTGTGATAATACTCTATTATAATCGTCAGGTTCGCCATCAAATAAATGCTTAATAAATGCTAATTTATCGTTTAATCCAATGTTTAAACCAGATTTAAGTTTATCGTTTAAACTCTTTTTTTCATTTATATCAGATTTTGACACAGGATCAAAAACAGGAATCTCATCAAAGCCTGCGGTTATCTCTTCAAAATCATTTTTAGTATAGTTTTGCTTTGGTATAACTGCTTCAATTAGGTCATCCACTTGGTGAGTTTCTTGTGGCATTTGAGCAACCATATCCTTTATTTTCTCCATGACTGGCTCCATAATATCATCTTGATCTGCATCATCCAAATTGATATAGGTTTTATCATCTACCTCTATGTTATCACTTACTTTGTTATTAAAAGCAGAATCTAACATATCAAAAAATGAAGAGTCATTACCAATAGTCGGTAAACTATCTTCAAAGTTTTCGTTAGCAAATTTTAAAACGGTTAACTTTTCATACAAAACAGCAACTTCTGCATGCATCCTATTAACGTCTTCTTTACCAACTAGTTTTAGAATCCTGTGTGCAATACTCATTAATTCTGATTCTAATTTCTTCTTCATGGTTTTATTTTTTTTTATAATTTTTGAATTAATTGCAAGTTAGCCTTTTGATTTTTAATAAATTTGACCCACCTTTATACAAAACGTAAATGCTTTACGTTTTAGTGCTAAATTTACAAAATGTTTCTTGAAAATACAGTAAATCAAAAAGAACAATTTGGATGGATTGAAGTCATCTGTGGATCAATGTTTTCTGGAAAGACTGAAGAGTTAATCCGAAGACTTAAACGCGCTCAATTTGCTAAACAAAAAGTAGAAATCTTTAAACCAGCTATTGATGTTCGTTACGATGATGAAATGGTAGTATCGCACGATGCTAACGAGATTAGATCCACTCCTGTACCTGCTGCAGCTAATATTCCAATTCTTGCGGATGGCTGTGATGTGGTTGGTATTGACGAAGCTCAGTTTTTTGATGACGAAATCGTTCGTGTTTGTAACGACCTAGCTAATAAAGGCATACGTGTAATTGTTGCAGGTTTAGATATGGACTTTAAGGGTAATCCTTTTGGACCAATGCCTTATTTAATGGCAACAGCAGAATATGTTACAAAAGTACACGCTGTTTGTACCAGAACCGGAAACCTAGCACAATATAGTTTCAGGAAATCTGCAAATGACAACCTTGTTTTGTTAGGTGAAACTGAAGAGTATGAGCCACTAAGCAGAGCTGCGTATTATAAAGCAACACTTAGAGAAAAAGTGAAACACATAAAGGTAGAAGATGCCCAAGAGATTGACACAAAATCTAAAATCTCTAATGAATAAAGCTCAAGAAACAGTTTTAGAAATAGACCTTAAAGCACTAAAACATAATTTTAAGTTTTTAAAATCAAAACTCTCCGGAAACACCAAATTTTTAGCGGTTGTAAAAGCCTTTGCCTACGGAAGTGACGCTGTAGAAGTTGCAAAATATCTGCAACAATTAGACGTAGATTATTTTGCTGTAGCCTATACCTATGAAGGTGTAGCACTGCGTGATGCAGGAATTACAACACCAATACTAGTATTACATCCACAACCTGTAAGTTTTGACGACATTATAACACGTTGCCTAGAACCAAGTCTATACTCACAAAGAGTTTTAGACCTTTTTATTACTTCCGCAGAAACACATAAGCAACACAACTATCCTGTACATTTAAAATTTAACACTGGATTAAATAGATTAGGTTTTGGCTTGGAAGATATTTTTAAAATAGTTGAAACAGTATCTAAAACCGAAGCGGTACACATCACCAGTTTATTTTCTCATCTCGCAGAAAGTGAAGTCTTGGATGATAAAGCATTTACTGTATCTCAAATAGAACATTTTAAAACAATATACAAACAAGTCTATGCCAAATTAGACTACAAGCCATTTTTACACCTTTGTAACACCTCTGGTATTATAAACTACCCAGAAGCACACTTTGATATGGTAAGAAGTGGTATTGGATTAAACGGTTTTGGAAACGATCCAAATGTAAACAAACACCTAAAACCAATAACAGCTTTAAAAACAAACATCTCGCAAATTCATCATATAAAAAAAGGAGAAAGCTTAGGTTATAACAGAGCTTTTATAGCACAAACAGATACAAAAACTGCAACGTTACCAATAGGTCATGCAGATGGTATTAAAAGACAATATGGTAACAAAAATGGATTTGTAACCATTAATAATCAAAAAGCATATATACTAGGTAATGTTTGTATGGACATGATTATGGTAGACATCACTTCCATAGATTGTAATGAAGGTGACGAAGTTATTGTATTTGATAACAAGTACACTGCTGAGGCTTTAGCAGAAAATGTACAATCCATTTCCTACGAATTAATTACTGCCATCTCTCAACGTGTAAAACGTGTATTTCGTCGATAAATGTCATTTACATATATTTGATAAGTACCAGTTATGTTAAAATTTTAACTAAATTCGAATATCATTAATATTAACTAACATTAAAAATTAAAATTATGCTTAAAGAATTTAAGAATTTTATCATGACAGGAAACGTAATTGAATTTGCGGTTGCTGTAATTATGGCTGGAGCATTAGGCCAAGTAATTAATGGCTTTGTAAATAACGTTGCTATGCCATTTGTAGGACATTTTGCAGGAGGAATTGATTTTGCTGCTAAAAAACTTGTACTTGATGAGGCAGTAGTAGACGCAGCTGGTGTTGTTACAAAACCAGAAAATGCAATAATGTATGGTAGCTGGATTAATACAATAATTAACTTGATAATTGTTGGATTTATCATGTTCTTAATTGTTAAAGCATACAATAAAACTAAAAAACCAGTTGAACCAGCTGCACCAGCAGGACCATCTGATAACGAATTATTAATGGAAATTAGAGATGCTTTAAAAAAGTAATCTAATTTTTAGTATTATCATAAAAAACCGATTTTAGTTTTAAAATCGGTTTTTTTATGCTCAAATTTTTACGAAAAAATTAATACTAATTATATTACTTTTTTAGTTAAATACCCTAATTTTAGCCTTTAATTTAATTTGTATTTAAAATGAGAGTAGCTGTAGTTGGAGCAACCGGAATGGTTGGAGAAGTTATGCGTAAAGTATTAGAAGAAAGACAATTTCCTATATCAGAATTTATACCTGTAGCTTCAGAAAGATCCGTAGGTAAATCACTTTCATTTAACGGTAAAGATTATAAAATTGTAAGCTTACAAGACGCTGTAAATGCCAAACCAGATATTGCTTTATTTTCGGCTGGTGGAAGCACATCATTAGAATGGGCACCAAAATTTGCAGAAGTAGGTACCACTGTGATTGATAATTCTTCGGCTTGGAGAATGGATCAGGACAAAAAACTAGTGGTTCCGGAGATTAATGCAAATCAACTTACTAAAGAAGACAAAATAATAGCCAATCCTAATTGCTCGACCATACAAATGGTTATGTGCTTGGCTCCTCTTCATAAAAAATATAAAATTAAAAGAATAGTCGTTTCAACTTACCAATCTATTTCTGGTACAGGAGTAAAAGCTGTGCAACAATTAGAAAATGAATTAAATGGCGTTACAGGGGAAATGGCGTATCACTATCCTATCTTTAAAAATGCAATTCCGCATTGTGACGTATTTGAAGACAATGGATACACCAAAGAAGAATTAAAGTTGGTTAACGAAACCCAGAAAATATTAAACGATAATACTATTGCTGTAACAGCTACTGCAGTTAGAATACCAACAGCTGGTGGACATAGTGAGTCTGTTAATATTGCATTTGAAAATGATTTTGATTTAGCTGAAGTTAAAACGCTTTTAGGCCAAACCGAAGGTGTAGTCGTACAAGATAATTTAGACACTAACACCTATCCAATGCCTTTATATGCCAATGGTAAGGATGATGTCTTTGTAGGTCGTATTAGACGCGACTTATCTCAGGCAAACTCTATTAATATGTGGATTGTTAGTGACAACCTGCGTAAGGGAGCAGCTACAAACACTGTTCAGATTGCAGAATATTTAGTAAAACACAACTTAGTTTAGATATAACAATCTAAATTTCATTAAGTTAATACCATTTTTAGGTCAATTAATTTATATATTAGTGACCATATATTTTTTATATGGTCAAAAACTACACGAGCTTATTAGTTATTGCTTTTTTTACTTTGTTGCAATTTTCTTGTAGCTCAGAAGAAACGTATATCCCAATCCAAGAAAGTACAGAGACCTCTCCTGTTATTTTTAATCCAGAAGCAACACCTTTTAATACATTATCAGAATACCATTTTTTTAAAGACAACCTTAAACACTTAACTCCTGTTGTAGGCGTCCTGCCATATCAACCTATTAATTCCTTATTTACAGATTACGCGTACAAAAAAAGATTTATTTGGATGCCTAAAAACCAAAAGGCAACTTATGTTAATGATTATTCAATTTTAAATTTTCCTGATGGCACTGTTTTTATAAAAAACTTTTATTACCAAAATACATTACCTAGTAATTTATCAAGGATTATTGAAACACGATTAATGTATAAATCTTCCGAAGGTTGGAAATTTGCAAATTATATCTGGAATGATGATCAAACAGAAGCATACTTTGATTTAGCTGGAAGTTATACAGATGTTACTTTTATTGAAAACGGAGTAACAAAAACTACCACTTACAGAATTCCGTCTGCTGCAGAATGCTTTACTTGCCACAAGTCTGAGGTTAATTCCATTCCAATTGGTCCAAAACCACAAAATCTAAATAAAGATTTAGCATACGCTGATGGTGTAAAAAATCAATTACAAAAATGGATAGAAATTGGTTATTTAGAAGACAACTTACCTAACACTATCAATACTGTTTCTAACTGGCAAGATGTTACTTCTACACTTAGTGACAGGATTAGAGGTTACTTAGATATTAATTGTGCACACTGCCACAGTCAAGATAGACATTGTGACTACAGACCTGTTAGGTTTGCATTTGGAGATTATCAAGGAGATAATAGTTTAGGTGTTTGTGTAGATCCAGATACACCAATAGCACCTTACTCTAAAATTGTAGAACCAGATAACATAGCACGCTCATTAATTCACTTTAGATTAAATAATACACAAGAAGAATATAGAATGCCTTTATTGGGTAGAACACTAATACACCAAGAAGGTGTTATTCTTTTAGAGCAATGGATTACTTCATTAACACAAACCTGCCAATAAACTAACCGTCTAACCATGAAAAAACCACTACTTACTATTTTAATTTGCTTAGTTACATTTATAGTTAAAGCACAAACCAACAGCAACAGCTGCTTGGATACAAATACAGACACAGCTATAGTTGGTCCTGGGACATTTACCCTTAACGGAATTATTGATGGTACAGAAATACCTTCTCCTATTTGTGCAGCAAATGGAACTGGAGCAACAAATGGAGAATGGTACAGGTATATACCAACTAACGACTACTCTGTAACCATCAGTACAGACTTAACTCAAAATTCTGGTAAAGACACACGTGTACATATCTATTCAGGAGCTTGTGGTAGCCTAACCTGTGTTGCTGGAGATGATGATTCTGGAACTAATTTCTTATCTGTTGCGACATTTAATGTAATAGCTGGTACAACATATTACATTGCTTTTGATGATAAATGGAGTGACTCAGGGTTTGATTGGGAATTAACGGAAGGTGCAGTGGTTATTCCACCTCCTCCTGCTCCTGTTACATTTAGTCAACAATCACTTTCTACAAACGGTTCAAATCGTGCTGTTGTTGATATGAATGGGGATTTTCTAGATGATGTTGTTGCTGTTACAGCTACAAATATTAATATTAATTATCAATTAGCGACAGGTGGTTTTAATACTGTCAATATTGCAACCACTTCTGCTGATTTCACACCAAACTGGAGTCTTGCTGCTGCAGATTATGACGCCAATGGTTATACGGATTTATTATATGGAGCTGGACAAGGTGTAACCTTTATGAAAGCAAACGATACTGGAACTGGATTTACAGAAATTTCAGGCTCAGAATATGTTTTTTCCCAAAGATCAAATTTTGCAGACCTTAATATGGATGGTCATTTAGATGCATTTGTTTGCCATGATGTAGAGCCTACTGTGTATTATATTAACGATGGAAATGGTAATTTGCAATACTATCAATCAACCGTAGGAACTGCTCCTTTTAATTTAGGAGATTACGCATCTGGTGGACATTATGGATCAATTTTTGTTGATTATGATAACGATGGAGATAGCGATATGTTTATCGCCAAATGTGGTGGTGAAGAAGCTAGAAGAAAAAACCAAATGTATAGAAACGACTCTTATTACGATGCTTCAAATACATTAGTAGTCAATTATACAGAGGTAGCCTCTCAAATTGGATTATCAGATCCAATACAAACATGGTCTTCATCATGGGGAGATTTTGATAACGATGGTGATATGGATGTGTTTGTTGGAGCTAGTTCTGGAACTCATAAATTAATGAGAAATGATTTAGACACAACAACTGGAATAGTAACCTTTACAGATGTTACAACTGGATCAGGAGTATTAGATATGACTGCTACAGGTATTGAAAACGTAACTTACGATTTTGATAATGATGGTATTTTAGACTTAGCTTCAAATGGAAATATATTAATTGGTAATGGTGACATGACTTTTAATCTTTATACAGGTCTATTACCTACAGCAGGATCTTTTGGAGACTTAAACACAGATGGATTTATTGATGCTTTTAGTAGTGATGGTTCAATTTACATGAATGACACCACGATTAATAATTGGATAACATTAAATACCGTTGGAAACGTTAGTAATATAAATGGAATTGGAGCCAGAATAACAATAGAAACAACCTTAGGTAGTCAAATTAGAGATGTTAGAAGTGGTGATGGATTTAGATACATGAACACCTTAAATACTCATTTTGGGTTAGGTACAGCAACCACTATTACAAGCTTAACCGTAGAATGGCCTTCTGGAATAGTAGATGTTATTTTAAATCCTACAGTTAATCAAACTTTAAATATAATTGAAGGTCAAAATCAATTAAGTATTGATGAGTTTTTATTGTCTGACCTAATACTTTACCCTAACCCAACAACCCACAGTTTAAATTTAAATATTGAAAATCAACATTTAAATAACGCAGCATATGTTGTATTTGACATGAATGGTAGACAAGTATTAAAAGGTAAATTAAAAACTAATACAATTGATGTTTCAAATATCCAGTCAGGTAACTACATTTTAAAAATAAATAGTAACGGAAGTATAAAAGCTCAAAAATTTATAAAACACTAAAAAAATCTTAAAAAGCGCAAGTTAGTAGTAAACATGTGCTTTTTTGGTTAATTTTATTCACATAATTAAACCATCCCTTCAACATGAAAAAACTAGCTATTGGTATTTTAACCGTAATAACTATTATGTCTTGTAAAAAAGAAGCAACAAAAAAAGAAAAAAGTATCGTAATAGACTACCCAACAACTAGTAAGGTTGACACTGTAACTAACTATTTTGGTACAGATGTAGAAGACCCTTACAGATGGTTAGAGGATGACAGCAGTCCAGAGACAGAAGCTTGGGTAAAAGCAGAAAATAAAACTACTTATGCTTATTTAGACAATATTCCTTACAGAAAAAAACTAAAGCAACGTTTAGAGAAGTTATGGAATTATGAAAAAATTGGAGCGCCTTTTGTAGAGGGTGACTATACCTATTTTTATAAAAACGATGGCTTACAAAACCAGTATGTAATCTACCGTTATAAAACCGGAGAAGACCCAAGTACAGCAACCGTGTTTTTAGACCCAAATACATTTAAGGAAGATGGTACTATATCGCTTGGAGGTACTAGCTTTTCTAAAAACGGAAAGATACTAGCCTACGCAATTTCTGAAGGTGGAAGTGATTGGCGAAAAATTTTAGTAATGGACACACAGTCTAAAACAATTATCGAAGACACCTTAGTAGATATAAAATTTAGCGGAATGTCTTGGTACAAAAACGAAGGCTTTTATTACTCAAGCTATGATAAACCAAAAGGTAGCGAGTTATCTGCAAAAACAGATCAGCACAAAGTATATTACCATAAACTAGGGACGTCGCAAAAAGAAGATCAGTTAATTTTTGGAGGAACAGCTTCTGAAAAACACAGATATATCTACGGAAGCGTAACAGAGGATGATCGATATTTAATAATATCGCCACGTGTATCGACCTCTGGAAACAAATTATACATTAAGGATTTAACGCAACCAAACTCAAAATTAGTAGAGATTATTGGCAACACAGATAGCGACACTTATGTAATTGAAAACGAAGGCTCAAAATTATTCTTAGTAACAAATCATAATGCACCTAACAAAAAAATAGTTACCGTTGATGCCTCAAATCCAACACCAGAAAACTGGGTAGATTTTATTCCAGAAACTAAAAATGTATTAAACCCATCAACAGCAGGTGGCTACTTTTTTACTGAGTATATGGTAGATGCAGTATCTAAAGTAATGCAGTACGACTACGATGGTAAATTAGTAAGGGAAGTAAAACTTCCTGGTGTAGGAAGTGCTAGTGGATTTGGTGCTAAAAAGGAAGAAAAAGAATTATACTATTCATTTACAAACTATGTAACTCCAGGAAGTATTTATAAATATGATATTGAAACCGGAACTTCAGAGCTATTCCGTAAACCTAATATTGATTTTAATCCTGAAAATTACGAAAGCAAACAAGTCTTTTATAACTCAAAAGATGGTACAAAAGTACCAATGATTATTACACATAAAAAAGGATTAACGCTTGATGGTAAAAACCCAACAATCCTATATGGTTATGGTGGTTTTAATGTAAGTTTAACACCTAGTTTTAGCATTGCTAATGCTGTATGGATGGAACAAGGTGGTATATATGCTGTACCTAATCTTCGTGGTGGAGGTGAATACGGAAAAGCATGGCACGATGCAGGAACACAACTTAAAAAACAAAATGTGTTTGACGATTTTATTGCTGCTGCAGAGTACCTTATTAATCAAAAATATACCTCATCAGACTTTTTAGCTATTAGAGGTGGTTCTAATGGAGGTCTTCTAGTTGGAGCAACAATGACCCAACGTCCAGATTTAATGAAGGTAGCTTTACCTGCGGTTGGTGTTTTAGACATGTTACGCTACCACACGTTTACAGCTGGAGCAGGTTGGGCATATGACTATGGTACTGCAGAAGATAATAAAGAAATGTTCGATTATTTACTAGGCTACTCTCCTGTACATAATGTAAAAGAAGGCACACAATATCCAGCTACGATGGTTACAACAGGTGACCATGACGACAGAGTTGTACCTGCACACAGTTTTAAATTTGCTGCAGAATTACAAGCTAAACAAACCGGAAACAATCCTGTTTTAATCAGAATAGAAACTGATGCTGGACATGGAGCTGGAACACCTGTAAGTAAAACTATAGAGCAATATGCTGACATTTACGGATTTACATTATACAATATGGGTTTTGAAATTTTACCAACCGAAATCGAAACCTTTAAAGATTAAATTTTTATAATTTCAAACTATTAAAAACCGCTCAACTTAAAAGTCGAGCGGTTTTTTATATTATTTTTGTATTATGTTGACAGTTAAAAATCTTTCTTTTTCGTATAATAAAACACCTGTTTTAAAAGACATCTCTTTAATTGCTAATCAAGGTGAACACGTTGCTATTATTGGCGAAAGCGGTTCTGGAAAAAGCACACTATTAAATCTTATTTTTGGTGAATTTGACTTAAATGAAGGTCAGATTTTCTGGAAAGATGAAGAAATTTTAGGTCCAAAATATAACCTTGTGGTTGGTTACGACTTTATGAAGTACGTGTCTCAAGAATTTGACTTAATGCCTTTTATAACCGTTGAAGAAAATATAGGCAAACACCTTTCTAATTTTTTTCCAGAAGAAAAAAAAGAACGTACTGCGGAGTTACTAGAAGTAGTAGAGCTTACTGAGCTTGCTAAAACCAAAGTAAAAACATTAAGTGGTGGTCAAAAACAGCGTGTAGCATTAGCACGTGCATTGGCAAAACAGCCAGAAATTATTTTATTAGACGAGCCTTTTAGTCATATTGATAACTTCCAAAAACAATCGCTTAGACGCAATGTATTTAGATATTTAAAAGACAAAAACATCACATGCGTTGTTGCAACACATGACAGAGAAGATGTTTTAGGTTTTGCAGACAGAATGATTGTTTTATACGACAACAAAATTGTTGTTAATGATAGTCCAGAAAATTTATTTAAAAATCCAGAAGCACCATTAATAGCTTCGTTTTTTGGCGAGTTTAATATAATTGGTGATACTATAATATACGCACATCAATTAAAAATGGTAACTAACTCTGAGCTTAAAGCAACAGTAATACACTCTTATTTTAAAGGACACTATTACTTAATTGAAGCCTTATTAGATGATGATGTTGTGTTTTTTGAGAGCAACACAAACTTAGAAAAAAATACTACTCAGTATTTAGAAATCACAAGATAGCATAACCACTAAAAGCACCATGATGTGTCAACGAAAAAGAGACATCTAATATGTCTCTATTATGCTGTAGTTTAGGCACACCAATATTATTTTTAATAATAGTTACTTCATCTAAATTTAAAGTTTTTAAAAAGCGCCTTTTAAGGCATTTGCTTTGTGCACTATAGTCTTGACTATGATCTAAAAACCATTCACTTTTATAACTTTTACCAGACTCTAATAACGCAATAGAATATATAAAATCCTCAGTAATTATAGACTCTGTAAAATAACGATTGCCTCCAATAATTACCTCTCCTTTTAAATTAGATAATAAAGTACACTCCAACCGTTTTGGATTAAAAAATCGTTTTCCAAACTGTTGCACATTTACTTTATACGCAGCTTCTTTTATACTCCAAAGTAGCCAAACCATTTGGTCTTGATTTTTAGCAGACCAAATGGTTTGCTGCTCTTTTGGCGTAAAAATTTTACCTAAAAAACGTGGACGTTTCCAATTACTATCTTTAGCAGCTTGTTTTAAATCGACAATATCATTGCCTATCATTTTGCTGCTAATTTTTCGTTTACAATATCCATTGCTGCTTTTACAGACGTCATTTTTTCCATGTCGTCGTTTTCTATTTTAATATCAAATTCGTCTTCTACATCTAAAATAACATCTACTAAATTAGCTGAGTTTATTTTAAGATCGTTTATAAAATCAGTCGCTTCAGACAAATTATTAAAAGCGTCTTCGTTTTGAATATAAGGTTGTACAATAGTTTTTAGTTTCGCGATAAGTTCTTCTTTAGTCATAGTCTAATTATATTTTTTAAAAATCACACAACCATTAACATCACCAAAACCAAAACTGGCTTTTGCTGCAATATTAAGGTTTGTATGTATAGCATGTTTTACAATTTTTTCTTGAGAAATTAGTGCAGATATTTCAGGATGCACGTCCTCGCAATTAATATTAGGAAACACAAATTGGTGTTTTAACTGCAATACAGTAGCGACACTTTCTATACTACCCGAAGCTGCCAAACAATGACCAACCATCGCTTTTAAAGAATTTATATACGGAAAACCCGTTCCGCTTCTACCTAATGCTTTTGTCCAATTTTCTATTTCCAAGCTATCTTTTGAAGTCGCTGTTAAATGCCCATTTATAGTGTCAATAGCTTCGGCTAAAATGCCCGAATTTTTAACCGCATCTTGTATGCAACGTTGCACAGCTTTAGCATTTGGAGCGGTCATTGTCCCGCCATCACGTTGTCCTCCAGAATTTATATTTCCGCCTAAAACTTCAGCATAAATAGTTGCCTTTCTGTTTAAAGCACTCTCTAAAGACTCTAAAACTAAAGCACCTGCACCTGCACCTGGCACAAACCCACTTGCGGTTTCACTCATTGGTCTAGAGCCTTCTTTTGGGGTTTCATTATGTTTATAGGCCATCACTCGCATAGCATCAAATCCTCCCCAAATATAGGGTCCGTCGTCACTACAACTACCAACCAACATGCGTTTTGCTTGTCCGTTTTTAATACGATCATAACCCATTAAAATAGCTTCTGTACCTGTGGTACATGCTGACGAGTTTGTAGTTACTTGGTTACCTAAGCCAAGAATTCCGCCTAAAAAAGCACTAATCCCACTAGCCATAGTCTGCACTACAACAGTACTTCCTAATCGTTTTACCTGCTTGTCATCCAACTTATAAATAGCCTCTCTAAACTTGTCTACTCCTGAGGTTCCTGTTCCAAAAACAGTACCCGAATCAAAGTCTAAATCACTATTAGAATCAACTTCAAACCCAGCATCTTTCCAAGCATCTATTCCTGCAATACAACCATATAAAATACCAGAACTATTAAAGCCTCTTAGTTGTAAGGGTGTTAAGTATTCTAGTTTTTTTTCTTCGGAAATATTAGGAATTCCACCAATACAACACGAAAAATTTAAATCTGCTAATTGCTGATGAAAAGTAATTCCGGATACGCCATTTTTTATAGCCTTAGTAAATGCGTCGACACCTACTCCATTTGGTGCAACGACTCCTAAACCTGTTATTACGACTCTGTTTTTCATACTTTATTAATTAAAATACACCTCGACAAGCTCAGTTTGATCTATCGTTTACAATTGGTATTATTCTGCTTGTAACATTCCTGAAATCTGTCCTCGACAAACCAATTCATTTTTATGATTAAACATTTTTACTTTACATTTCAATTTATTGAAACGAAAGACTTCTTTTTCTGAAACCACAGTCACTGTTTCGCCTGGAAAAACAGGTAAAAAGAAATCTACTTGACTTGACGTTAAAGCTATTTGAGGTTTATTATCTTCTGAAATTTCATCATTCAACATATAAATACCCAAACATACTACACCTATTTGTGCCATACACTCGGTTAAGATAACGCCTGGCGTAATTGGATTGTCTTTAAAATGTCCTTTGTAGAAATACGCATCTTTTTTAAACGTATAACTTCCCGTTACGCCTTCATTGGAAATCGTATCTAATTCATCCACAAATAGAAATGGCTCTTGATATGGTAATAGTAATATGATTTTTTCTTTCGTCATTTTTAACTAATATGTTCGCCTCCATCAACAGGAATCACACAACCATTGATCCAGCTAGCTTCATCTTTAGATAACAAATACACTGCATTTGCTACATCTTCCGGTAATGTTAATCTCTTAAATGGATTACGCAATAAACTGTGTGCTTTAATTTTATCACTTCCAGGAATTATCCGTAAAGACGCTGTATCTGTTACTCCTGCTTGGATGCAATTGGCTCTGATACCATAGAGTGCAAACTCTAAAGCAATGTTTCTAGTAATAGCTTCTAGTGTTACTTTTGCTGCAGAAACTGCTGCATAATTTTTCCATGCTTTTGTATTGCCTTCACTTGTAAAACTTATGATTCTTGAATCGGCTGCAAACAATTCAGCTTCAAAAATAGCTTTAGTCCAATCAAACAAACTAATAGCCATAGCGTTTATTGTTAAATTGAAATCGTCCGTTTTAAGTGTTGGTTTTTGGTCATCCAACATTGGTTTTAAATTCCCTTTAGCAACGCTGTGTACTAATGTTCTTATTTTTCCTTCTATGCCTAAAATTACTTTTAATTCAGAAATAATTTGCGCTCTTTTTTCTTGCTTAAAAGCGTCCACATTAAACGACTTAAACTGCACTCCTTCTGCTTTTATTATATCAAAACCTGCATTAATTTCGGTTTCTTGAGTTCTTGAATTTCTGTGAATAATACAAATATTCATACCATGTTTAGCTAGCTTTTTTGCTGTAGCTAAACCCAATCCGCTTGAACCTCCTAAAATGAGTGCCCAATAGTTTTTATGTTGAAAATCTTTTGTCATAACTAATAAATCTTGTTTTAGAAGACACTTCGACCGCGTTTAGTGTAATATTTTATTTTAAAATATGTTGTTAATATTAAAAAGCCTCGACAAGCTCAGCATGATATAGCAACTACCATTTGTCTTTATAATTACCATTCTAATAATATACGTTGTGCTGAAAAACCAGGTCCAAAACTCAACATTAACCCTCTATCGCCTTTTGGTAATGGTCTATCCATAAAGCGTTCTAAAACATACAAAACAGTTGCGCTGCTCATGTTTCCGTAAAGTCGCAAGACTTCTTTTGTGTCGTCTATATTCTTACCTAAGGATCCAAATAAATCTTCTACAGTTTGCACTATTTTTTTTCCTCCTGGATGAAAAATAAGATGATCAATATCTTCAATTGTAATGTTATTGCGTTCTAAAAACGGATGGACAATCATAGGAAAATGTTCTGAAATAGTTTCAGGAACAGCCTTATCTAAAATCATTTGTAACCCTGTATTTACCAATTTAAAACCCATCATGGTTGTGGCATCATAAAAATGATACATGGCTTCATCTACTATTTTTGGCCCTACTTCATCTTCATAAGACGATAAAATAACACTTGCGGCACCATCACCAAAAATAGCAGCACTTACTATGTTAACCATTGAAAAATCATCTAGCTGAAACGTTGCTGTTGGCGACTCCACCGCAATGACAGCTGCACGTTTATTAGGATTTGCTTTTAGGAAATTTTTGGCGTAAATAATACCTGAAACACCTGCTGCACATCCCATTTCCGTAACAGGTAACCTAACAATATCCTGCTTCATCTTTAGATTATTTATCAAATAAGCATCTACTGAGGGTATCATAATACCTGTACAACTTACTGTAATAATATAATCAATATCCGTTGGTTTTAGTGCTGCTTTATCTAATGCTTTTACCAAAGATTGCTCTGCTAATTTCACCACTTCACGAGCGTAAATATCATTTTTTTCTTGAAAAGATGAATTTGTAAAAACTTCTTCTACATCCATTATAGAGTAACGTTTGTCCACTCCTGCGCCTTCAAAAAGTTTAATTACTTTACGCTGAAAACGGTCGTCTTGACCAGTCATCCAAAGTTTTAAAAAAGGAATAATATCCTTAGTTTCTCTAGTGTACTTTGGCAATTGTTTGTCTACTGCTGTTATTTTTACGCTCATATTATTGTTGCTTCAAAATCCATTGAAAACGAAACGCCCACTTCCATTGGATTTGATAATTTGCATTTATTTGTTTTGAAATAGTTGTCAACTCCTCCCTTTTAAATCCTCTTAAGACAGAGGTAAGTCCATCTTCCACTATTGTTTTGTTTTTAATTGTTGTGCATAACAGTTTAAACAGGTAATACGCTAATTTATGTCTGTGTAAATCATTAACCACTATACCTAATTTTGCTTTTTGCAACACAGGTTTTAAAAACGAAACCAATTGATCTTCTTTAAAATGATGCAAAAACAAAGTGGTTAGTACTAAGTCATACTCTAAGTTATTAAACTGATCTGAAAATATATCTATTGCTTCAAAACTTACGTTATCGTATTTTTGCGATAATAAATTAGCATAATTAACTGTATGAGGGTTTGCATCAATCCCTATTAGTTTAAAATTATAGTTGTTTTTCTTTCCAAAAAGTGATATTTCTCGTAATATATCTCCTCCTCCACAACCCAAATCAATGATGGTTATAGCTTCAGATTTATTATGGTTTTTAAGTGCTTTTTTTAAGCCATTAATAGTCACAATGTTTCCGCCTAACCATTGATTAATTTTCGCTAATTTATCTAATGCATCATGAAGTATTGGACCATTATAATCCAAATCGTCCATTATTTCTTCTGCTTCACTTCTATATTTTGTATTTACTAAAACACTCATTTAATTGTCATTGTTTTACCATGTGTACGCTTAATAATTTGTGGCAAAATACTTGGTATTGTTTTTACGATACGTATTAAAACCTCAGCCAGTTTGTTGTAACTAAATAGTTTTGCTATAATGTGACCTGTTGTTAATCGCGATTTAAACTCAGTATTCCATTCTCTAAGATACTGTTTTTCTAATGCTTCTCTGTCCTTTATTGCACCATTAAAAAATTGAATAATTAATAGTGATGCCATTTGCGCACTGCGTATTGCCATACTCATTCCGTTACCACATAAAGGATGAATCATTCCTGCAGTATCGCCACACATTAACATATGGTTTTCTATAGGGTTTTTGGTTTCGAAAGAAATCTGACTAATAGTTAAGGGCATTTCAAAAACTGAAGTTGTGTTTTCAAAAACTGATTTTAAAGCGGTGTTTTTATAAAGCACTTTGCGCTGAAATTCGTCAATATTTTTATACTGTTTAAAAGCCTCAAAATTGGTGATGTAGCATACATTTATACTATCGTCTTCTACTTTTGAGACACCACAATAACCACCTTCAAAATTATGAAGCGCTACTAAGTTTTCAGGAAAAACGCCTTTTAAATGTGTTTTAACTGCTAAAAATGGTGATTTATTTTTAATGAAATTACGATTGAGCTTAACATCCAAATTAGCACGTTTGCCATAAGCACCAATTACTATTTTTGAAGTATACTTATTTGATTTAGTTTCAACCGAAAACACATCATTAGCAAACGTTACATTTTCTACTGTATCTTGAGTAATGGTAGCTTGATTTGCTAATGCAACTTTTGCCAATTGGTTATCTAAACAATAGCGACTAATACCAAAACCACCAAGAGGCAAATTGGCCTTTACAAGCTTGTTTTTAGGTGTAGATAGTTCAAATTTATCAATCCTTTTTGCGCCTAGTTTAAAAACGTCTACTCCCAGAAAGTTTAAATAAGGTAAGACTTCGTTAGAAATATACTCGCCACAAACCTTATGTTGTGGATACTCGTTTTTTTCGATAACCAAAACACTATGCTTATTTTTTGATAAATGGATAGCACTACTCAGACCTGCTAATCCTCCACCAATAATAACAATATCAAAATTTAAGGGAATTATATTCAACTTTTTTCTAATTCAATTTTACTAAAGATACCTCGAAAATTGTTGACTTAGACGTTAGTTAACATTTGTTATTGAAAAATTTTGTGCTCTAAAAACAATATCATCACCAATTGTTTTACCTAAAAGCAATTGTGCAATAGGCGTATTGGCTGCAATTGCGTAAAATTTTTGAGTGTCAACCTCTAGCTCTCCAGCACTAATAGCAATGTAATAATTAGATTTTGTAGTATAAACAACACTACCTAAACCTATAATTTTAGAGTTCTTTTCTGTACTTATTTTTGCTAATAATTGATTTACTTTTTGGATTTGAGCCAATTGATGTCCTGCTTTTTCGCGTTCTAATTGCACCATAGCTCGCCCAGTTTCATGCTTATCTCCAGCGCTACTTTTAGTCTCAGAGGTTAAGGATTCTTGTAATTCTGAAATTGTTTTATTTATAGTATCTAGTCTATTTTGTGTAAACAAAACACAACCATTATGTAATGCTTGTTTAATTTTTTCAGTTCTATTCATCCTCTGTTTTATAATTTAAAGGACCATAAAAATTCATCTGTTTTATTATCCAACTTTTTCTAGAGGCTATGTAATTAGTAACAGGATTAGCCTTGTATTTTCTTGGGTTTGGCAAAATTGCAGCTATTGCAGACGCTTCCAATTTTGATAATTTAGATGCTGGTTTTTTAAACCAATATTGTGCTGCTGCTTCGGCACCATAGACACCATTACCCATTTCTATACTATTTAAATAGACTTCCATAATGCGCTCTTTGGACCAAACCAACTCTATTAAAAAAGTAAAATACGTTTCTAATCCCTTGCGTAGCCAACTACGTTCTGGCCACAAAAACACATTTTTTGCTGTTTGTTGGCTAATGGTACTTCCACCTTTAATACGTTTTCCTTTTTTATTGTTTTCGTAAGCTTTTTCAATTGCTTTTAAATCAAATCCATTGTGACTTAAAAAAATTTGATCTTCGCTACAAATCACTGCTAGTTGTAAATTTTTAGAGATATTTTCTATTGGCTCCCAATCATGATTCAATAATTTTGGACTGTCTTTTTCAAAATATCTAATGACCATTAATGGTGTTATTGGTACAGGCATCCACTTGTATAAAATGACCACACCAACGGTTGAAATAATAAACCAAAGTAAACATTTAGCTAAAAACTTGAATATTTTTTTAAACATATTACTCTATTAGGTTTGCTAATTCTTCTCCTATTAAACTTCCAATTGCAACTCCCATTCCGCCCAATCGCACACCACAAAACACATTATTACTAAGCTGTTTTACAATTGGTTTTTTTTGAGTTCCTACACCCATAATTCCGCTCCAGCGATGCTCTATTTTAAATGATATATTAGGTAAAATTGTAGTGTTTAAAAGTGATTCTAATTTATTTTGAATTAAGTCCGTTTGTTCCAAATCCGTAGTTTCTTCTGCTTTAAAATCTAGATTACGACCACCTCCAAATAGTATTCTGTTATCGATGTTTCGGAAATAATAATACCCTTCATCCAAATGAAACGTGCCTTTTATATGAAGGTTTTTTATTGGTTTTGTAATTAACACTTGTGCTCTTGCTGGTTTAACTTCAGGAATGTTTAAAACCGAAGCGAAGCCATTTGTTGCTATTAATAATTTTGATGTTGAAAAACTAAATTGATTGGTATCAACTTTTACAGTATTGGCATCTTCTGAAAAACTAGACACCGAAACATTATTAAGTATTTTAATGCCTTTTAAGAACGCTTTTTGTAGTAAAGCCTCCATCATAAGACCTGTGTCTATTTGTCCTTCAAATTGATTAAAACAGTACTGATTCTTAATATTATTAAAGCGAAAGGTGTTGTCTTTTAAACTAAATACGTTGTCTCCAAAAACAGGTTTCAATAAATTATTGACCAACGTTTTTTGTTCTAGACAGATTTCAAATAAATCACTGTTAGTATTAAACAACTCATAACCTCCTAATTGTTGATAATCTATGGTTTTGTCTCCTAGGTTTTCTCTTAATTTTTTTAATCCTTCGACACGTTTTTTAACCAAGTCTAAAACCTCTTGTTCACTATGTGTTTTAAGGTCATCTACAATTTCTGACAAGCTACCAAAACAGGCAAAACCTGCATTTTTAGTACTTGCGCCTTGAGGTAAGGTGCCTTTTTCTAAAATTAAAATGTTAGCTTTTGGAAATCTTTTTCTTAAATGTAAAGCGCAATTTAAACCCACAATTCCACTACCAACAATAGTGTAATCTACGTTGGTTAGCCATGATTTTATTTCCCAATAACTTAATGTCATTTTAATAAGATACTAAATTTGTTTATTCTTTTTGATTAATAAAAAATTGTGCGAGCGCATTTATGTCTTCGTTTTTTAAATTGAATTGACCATCAATTGCTATCGTTTCGTTTTTAGAATTATTTCCAACAATTTTTAAGGTTGTCAGTTTTTCTAAATAACTATTCAGTAACGGAAAATGATTCTGCTTTTGCAACCTTTCAAAATTAACTTTTAAAGCAAAAACTTCCGAAGTTTCGCTTAATTTAGATTTTACTGTATTGGATAAATTGGTACTTGCTTGCAAACTTTTAGCGTTAGTAGAATCTATTTTAACTTGATACAAAGGAAATATATCTTTACTTAATTTACCATCTTTTACTATGGCTATTTTTTCTAAATATTTATAAAGTTTTGAAGCGTCAGATGTTAATTGCAAATTAATTTCTGGTACTTGTTTTGTTACCGTTGTTAAGGTTTCTACTTTTTCAAAATCGTCATTATACTCATAAGTTATTACTGAATCTAATTGTGTTGTCGATTTAGCAATTTCTAGAGCCATATGACCTTTATAATATGTATCTAAACTGTCTGTATCTACAGCTTGATTTTTGTGTTTAAAGCTGACATACTTTAGTGTTGAAAGTAGATTAAGATTAAATGTTACACTAGCATCTTTAGAAAAATTTGTGCTTTTATAAACTTTTGGTGTATCCAAAAATACAGGCAACACAAAATCACCTTGTATTACAGCTTTTCCAGATTGAAAATTAATAGCCAAATGATCTGTTTTTGTGAGGTAGTTAAGATGTCCATCTGCATCCTGTAATTTCTCCCATTTTACATCTGACTTTTCTAATGTTTTATGATTTACCAATATGTCTTCAAACACTTGATTTACATCGTCCTTACTTGGATTGTATGCAATAACTGCTTGTGTTTTGTTAAATGCTATAACCACACTATTATTTAATACTGTTGCAACAGTAAAGTTTTGGGTGTCTTTAAAATCTTCCGCTCTATAATTAGCTTTAAGGTAGCCCTTAAAGGTGTTTTGTTCTGAAATTTTCAAGGATGTAAAAACTGTAGTTATAGGTTGTCCCTTAACAGTGTATAAAAAGATGTTTGCTGGAATATTGAATCCTTTTTTTTGTTTGTCATCGTCATCATAAATAGTGTCTTTCTCTCTTTTTGATTTTAAATAAAATGAAGGATTTGCTATTGCATTTAACACTAGTGATTGAGCGATACCGTCTATATTCACCTTAACTATTTGATTGGCCTTATAATGAATCACATCTTGGTAAGACGTGTAATTACGGTACATTAAAGAGCCTTTAAAAGCCAAAAGCAGCACACTAATAATAATGGCTGCTTTTTTTAATATTTTCTTAATTTTCATTAATAATTATTTTGCAAATTTTTCGATGATATTAAAGATATATTTTAAAGCATTTTCTTCGGTTGGAGGCACACCAACAACCATTTCGCTATTAACTGTATTTCCTTTAATTTTTGATGCAGTGATATAAGCATCCTCTGTAGTATTTAAAAACCATTCTAGCTTACCACTTCTGTCAATTCTCATCTCTTCTATTGGTAGTTGTTGTGCTAATTGTTTAGCGCTAACAAATACAGAATAAGAATTGTCTAACATCATTTTTTTAGTTTTAGATGTTACTTTAGCATCAAATGTACCTGAGACGATTTTATTCATTTCTACTTGAGATGTACCTAAAAAAGCAATTCCGTCTTTAATTACAAAGTGAATAGCCAGTGGGCTTCTTGGGACTTCAAATGTGTAATAACCATTATCAAAAGTTGCCATTTCTTTGTTTACAGTATATTGGATTAATTTATTAAGCATACTAGGCTCATCCGTAGATGCCATTAATAAAAAATCTGGAATTGTTTCTGTTTTTGTTTTTTCAACTTCAACATACTCATAATCGTCATTATATTGGTAAGTAGTATAGGTAACTTCTTGCTGAGATATACCTGATAATAAAAATAGTAAATCTCCATTAATTACTTCTCCTACAGCTTCCTCATCTAATAATAAAGAAAATAAATCTATACCCAAACTAGCTTCTTCTCCGTAGTAGGGCATGTTGCTATACATAGACTTCATTAATTTAGGATACTCTTCTAACATGGCTTCTGTGTCTATAGAGTAGCTCATAAAGCCAATCATTCTGTCTTCATTTACATAATCTAAAAACTTTTTATTAAGTTTTCTAGAGGTCATTTTTTTATAACTATCTGCCATTTGATCAGACATAGTGTACTTTGTATTTAGTACCATTTTGTCGTTTTCTAAAAACAATTTAGCTGTTAATCCATTATTAGCATACATGCTTGATAAATCAAAACCAACTAATTGATTATAGTACATAGACCCTAACATATTAGAGTATAATTGACCAAAGTCATTGACCCATAATGTAGCTTCTGCTTTACTGTCTAGACTACTTAAATATGATTTATTTTTTAAGATAGAACGATTTGGTTGTTGCGTTAAAAGCTGCTCTGCCTTTAATAAAGCCCAATTTTTATTTATAGCACTTTTAATTTGGTAGTTAGACGTATCATTATTGTAATCATATTCCACAACCTCAGTAGCTTCCTCTTCAATATACTCGTCCTCATAAACCTCTTCACTTTCTGTAGACTCGATAACCGTTTCTTCTATTTCTTCCTCATAAGCTTCTTCAGCTTCTATAACTTCATCATCGTAATCCTCTGCAGTTGCTACAACAGCATCATCTATTACGTATCCATAGTAATCATCTTCTGTTAGTCCGTAACGCTCCATGACTTCTGGGTTTTGAAAATACGCCTCGTTAGTGCTTCCTACAACCATAATTAATGTTGAGCTATCCCAAACAATACCGCCTTGATTATGATCTTTAAACGATCTTATTCCGTTAACGTTTGCGATTTCTTTTTTGCTTTGAGTTGTTAAAAAACTTTCAAAAGCAGTTACATTTTTTAAAGGAACGATAAATGCATTGTAATTAATACTATCATTAGCTTGGAAAAAATAATGAGCAGAGCCATTTAAGTCAAAACCAAAATCTTCCAACGAGTTGTATTTAGTCTGCTTTCTAGATAATTCTTTTAAAATCTCAGTTCCCATAAACGAGTTATTTAACTCATCTATTGACATTAATTGTAACAAATTATTTCCTTTTATTGTGGCAACAACAGCTGCATCACTTGGGATTTTTGATGTTGAATTTTGTGCAAAAGAAAATACAGATGCACATAGCATGATTATACATGATAATTTTTTCATTGGTTGGGTGTTACTTTAAGGATTATTTTTTTAATTGGATATGAGTTGTAAAATCTCCTGTACCATTAATCACATCCATTGCACTTACGCGTTGCATGACTGCTTTTTTAGAATTAGAAACTTTAGCTTGTTTATTATTTTGACTGACTACCTCGTTATCAAATCTATAAATCACTGTATAAGAGGCATCATTAAACACCTTTTTATTCTCGGTTTTTAATTTATTATACTGTTTTTTTACTTCTGAAGAATAGGTGTATTTTCTTTTAAAAACACCGTTTTTATCATCAAAAAGATAAGAAGTAGATGCAGCGTTACTTTTTTGTTGACTAGTTATTTTGTTAGTAATCTTATTGATATTATCGATTTTATTGAAATCACATTTTACTGAAAACACAAAATTTTCGTAATCTGCTGTTTTAACAATATTAGTAATGCCTTCTGCTTTTTTAAGCTCCGAAACCATATCGTTTAATCCTTTTTGTATATCTGCTTTTGAAGGCACTTTATAACCATTAACAGAGTCTAACAACATGATTGAAGCTAATTTTGATTTGCTTTTACTCATGTTTAGTGTAAAGGTCATTGTACCTGTACCATCACTATTTAGATCAATCTCTTCAATAATTTCAAAACAAGATGTTATTGAAAAAAACACCAATAACAAAAGACTGTATTTTAGGTAACTAGGACTTTTCATGTAAATTGCTTTAGTATTCAAATATACTGAAGCTATTTGTTATATGCATAAAAAAAAAACTCCGAAATTAATTTCGGAGCCTTAGTTTTATTCTTCTATTTGCTTTTCTATAACAAAATCTTCCATAAATTTAGTGGTATAATTACCAGCTAAATAATCTGGATGATCCATTAATTGTCTATGAAAAGGAATGGTTGTTTTAATTCCCTCTATAACAAACTCGTCTAAAGCACGCTTCATTTTATTGATAGCTTCTTCTCTAGTTTGAGCTGTTGTGATTAACTTAGCAATCATTGAGTCATAATTTGGCGGAATACTATAACCTGCATATACATGCGTGTCTAGTCTAACACCATGACCACCTGGTGCATGTAATGTTGTGATTTTTCCTGGTGATGGACGGAAGTCGTTAAAAGGATCTTCTGCATTTATACGACACTCAATCGAGTGTAAATTTGGAGTATAGTTTTTTCCAGAAATTGGCACACCTGCTGCAACTAAAATTTGCTCACGGATTAAGTCAAAATCAATAACTTGCTCTGTAATTGGATGCTCTACTTGGATACGCGTATTCATTTCCATAAAGTAGAAATTTCTATGCTTATCTACTAAAAACTCTACTGTTCCTGCACCTTCGTATTTAATATATTCTGCTGCTTTTACAGCTGCTTCACCCATTTTTTTACGTAAAGCTGTTGTCATAAAAGGAGAAGGTACTTCTTCTGTTAACTTTTGGTGACGACGTTGGATAGAGCAATCTCTTTCTGATAAGTGACATGCTTTTCCTGTGCTATCTCCTACAATTTGGATTTCGATGTGACGTGGCTCTTCAATAAGTTTTTCCATGTACATATCATCATTTCCAAAAGCTGCTTTAGATTCTGCACGAGCAGACTCCCAAGCATTTTGCAAATCTTCTTCTTTCCAAACAGCACGCATACCTTTACCACCACCACCTGCAGAAGCTTTAAGCATTACAGGATATCCTGTTTCTTTAGCTACTTTTAGGCAGTCTTTAAAGTCTGCTATTACACCTTCGCTTCCTGGTACTACAGGTACACCTGCAGCAATCATAGTTGCTTTAGCGTTTGCTTTGTCTCCCATTCTGTTAATCATCTCTTCAGATGCACCAATAAATTTAATTTGGTGTTCTTCACAGATTTTAGAAAACTTAGCATTTTCAGATAAAAATCCATAACCAGGATGGATGGCATCTGCATTTGTAATTTCTGCTGCAGCAATAATATTTGACATTTTTAAATAAGACTCACTACTTGATGGAGGTCCAATACAAACTGCTTCATCAGCAAATTTGACGTGTAAACTCTCAGCATCTGCAGTAGAGTATACTGCAACGGTCTTTATGCCCATTTCTTTACAGGTTCTGATAACACGTAATGCTATCTCTCCTCTATTGGCAATTAATACTTTTTTAAACATCTTGTATAAATTAGATAATTAGACGATTTGATTATTCGATTTTATACTACTTTATAAGTAGCTAAAAAATACTAATAATCTAAAATTAAGATGGGTCTACTAAAAATAATGGTTGATCAAACTCTACAGGAGAAGAATCGTCCACTAATATTTTAACGATCTTACCTGATACTTCAGATTCTATTTCGTTAAATAATTTCATTGCTTCGATAATACAAAGTACATCACCTTCTGCAATTGTTTGTCCTACCTCTACAAATAATGGTTTGTCAGGAGATGGTTTTCTGTAAAAAGTCCCTATAATAGGAGATTTAACAGTGATATATTTTGAATTTTCATCAGCTGCAGGTGCTGCTGCCTCTGTAGAGGCTGGTGCTGCTGGTGCTTGTTGCATTGCTTGCTGCATTGGCATTTGAGCCTGCATAGGAATTTGTTGAACGTAAGTTGTCTCTGTTTCTGATCCCGTTTTTATCGTGATTTTTACATCGTCAGTTTCTAATTTAACTTCACTTGCTCCTGATTTAGCAACAAATTTAATTAAGTTTTGAATATCTTTTAAATCCATAATTATAAGTTATTAATCTTTATTTTAGTTAGTTTAAGAGTTGTAAGCCCATTTTAAATAAATAGAACCCCAAGTAAATCCACCTCCAAAAGCAGCAAATATTAAGTTATCTCCTTTTTTAAGCTTGGATTCAAAATCGTTTAATAATAATGGTAATGTTGCAGAGGTTGTATTACCATATCTGTGTATGTTTTTTAAGACTTTATCGTCTTGTAAGCTCATTCTGTTAGCTGTTGCGTCAATAATACGCATATTAGCTTGGTGTGGCACCAACCATGATACATCATCATGACTAAGGTTGTTGCGTTCCATTATTTTTTCGCAAACATCAGCCATATTAGAAACAGCAAACTTAAATACTGTACGTCCATCTTGGTGTACAAAGTGTTGTTTATTGTCTATGGTTTCCTGTGAAGGTGGTAATATTGATCCACCTGCTTCAATTTTTAAAAATTCTCTACCAGAACCATCACTTCTAAGGTATTCATCCTGAAAACCTAGACCTTCTGTATTTGGCTCTAATAAAACAGCTCCTGCACCATCTCCAAAAATAATGCATGTAGCGCGATCTGTGTAATCTATTATAGACGACATTTTATCTGCTCCAATAAGTAATATTTTTTTATAACGTCCAGACTCTATATAGCTAGTTGCTGTGGACAAACCGTAAAGAAAGCTAGAACACGCTGCTTGCAGATCATAAGCAAATGCATTGGTTGCACCAATTTGGGTTGCTGTATAAACCGCTGTTGCAGCCACAGGTAAATCTGGTGTTGCAGTTGCGACAATAACTAAGTCTATTTCTTTAGGGTCTAGATTGCGTTTTTTAAGCAGGTCTTTAGCTGCATTAATGGCTAGGTAAGATGTCCCTTCGCCTTCTAGTTTAAGTATTCTACGCTCTTTTATTCCTGTTCTTGATGTTATCCATTCATCATTTGTGTCTACAAGAGTTTCTAGTACCTTGTTAGACAAAACATAGTCTGGTACATAGGCACCAACAGCAGTAATTGCAGCAGAGATTTTGCTCATTTTTTAGCTATTTTAGTCAAAAAAAGGTCTAAAATGACCCATATTGACTTAATTATAATAAAATTACTCTTTTTTAGACTAATTCTATGCAAAGTAAATGCTTTTTAACGTAAAGAAAAACAAATCATAAAAAAAACGCCCACAAGTGAGCGTTTTTCTATATGCATGCATAGTAATTATGCTACGTTTTCTTCAACTGAGTTGTCAATTAAAACTTGACCTCTGTAGTAAAGTTTACCTTCACTCCAGTGCGCTCTGTGGTATAAATGAGCTTCACCTGTTGTTGGGCAAGTTGCAATTTGTGGCGCAACTGCTTTATAATGTGTTCTTCTCTTATCTCTTCTTGTTTTCGAGATTTTTCTCTTAGGATGTGCCATTTTATATTATTATTTATCCGTTAATAGTTTTTTTAATGTATTCCAACGAGGGTCTGTTTCCTCTTTGTCTTCTTTTTTATCTTTTAGCTTTGGGCTAAGTTCATCTAATTTGTCAAGTATTTCAGAATCTAATGTTCCGTCTTCCACACCTGGATGTATACGTTTACTTGGTAATGCTAACACAACTGACTCATATATATATTGTTGTACATTTAGTTCATATTCTCCATGTGGAATGATTAATATGTCTATATGCTCATCATTATACTCGTCTCCAAATTTTACTACCAAATCAAATTCTGTTGTTATTGGCAGGTCAAATGGTTCGTTTGTAACATCACAATTGACGTTTACTGTTCCTGAAATATCAAAATGTAACTCTAATAATGTTGATTTTTTTTCTAAAATTAAATCTACTTTAATATTACAAGAGTTAAAGTCTTCATATTCAAAATGATTAAAGAACGTTTGATCTATACTATAATCAAAATGATGTTTTCCTATTTTTAAACCTACAAATGGTATTGTAAATTCTTTTAATTGCTTCATTACCACATCTATTTTGAGCCTGCAAATATATAAAATTTTCTTTATTAAAAAGACTTATAAACATTTTTTTGTTTATATCTTTCTTTTTGAAAATCCTAATGGGTTTTTGGTAAGCTCTTCGTATTCTTTTCTGTTGTTAAAAATCTGTATTCCTGTAAAAATAGCTTCTTTAAAAGAACTGATATCTGCGGTTCCTTTTCCTGCTATTTCATAGGCTGTTCCATGATCTGGAGATGTTCTTACACGATTTAATCCTGCGGTATAATTTACACCTTGACCAAAAGATAACGTTTTAAATGGTATTAATCCTTGATCATGATATGATGCAATTATAGCATCAAAGTTTTTGTAATTGTCTGATCCAAAAAAACTATCGGCTGCATATGGACCAAAAACTAGCTTACCTGTCGCTTTAATTTTTTGTAATGTTGGTCTTAAAACGGTATCGTCTTCACTTCCAATTACGCCATTATCACCTGTATGTGGATTAATGCCTAAAACAGCAATTTTTGGTTTACTAATTTTAAAGTCCTGAACTAATGATTTATATACTGTCGCAATCTTTTCTTCGATAAGTTTAGGGGTAATGTGATTAGCAATATCTTTTACTGGTACGTGATCTGTTAATAACCCAACCCTTAATCCTTGAGTTACCATAAACATTAAACTATTACCTTCTAGCTCTTGGTTAAGATAGTCTGTATGACCAGGAAACTTAAAAGTGTCCGATTGTATATTATGCTTGTTAATTGGAGCTGTAACTAATACATCTATTAAATCATCCTTTAGCGCTTTTGTTGCTTGAACTAGAGATTTAATTGCGTATTCACCTATTTTAAGATCCTCTTGACCAAAATTTATGTTTACGTTTTCTTTCCAGCAGTTTAAAACATTGACACGTCCAGGTAATGCTTGATTTATATTATGGATACCATTTAAATTAATATCCAATTTTAGGTGATTTTTTACAAAACTCATGGTTTTGATCGAAGCAAAAATAATTGGCGTACAAAAATCTAACATCCTATTATCTTCAAATATTCTTAAAACCACTTCGGCTCCAATACCATTTAGGTCTCCTATTGATATTCCTAGTCTAATATTTTCTTCTTTCTTCATTAATACTAATAACTATTGTTTGTAAATTTACCAAAGCAAATTTAACCAAATAATACGATTAAGTTTATGTTTACCGGAATAATTGAAACACTAGGTACTGTTAAGCAATTAACAACAGTTAAGGACAATTTAGATATTACTATTGAAAGCACCATTACCAATCAGTTAAAAATAGATCAAAGTGTTGCACACAATGGTGTCTGTTTAACTGTAGTTGAAATAAATGATGACCAATATAAAGTTACTGCAATTAAAGAAACTTTAGACAAAACCAATATTGGAGATTTACAAATAAATGATATTGTAAATATTGAACGTGCTATGAAACTTGGAGACAGATTGGATGGTCACATTGTACAAGGTCATGTAGACCAAACAGCACTATGTATAGAAGCCAAAGAAACTAACGGAAGCTGGCTGTATACTTTTAAATACGATCCAGAGCTAAACAATATTACAATAGAAAAAGGATCTATTACAGTAAATGGCGTAAGTCTAACTGTTGTAAACTCTCAAAAAAATAGTTTTAGCGTAGCCATAATACCTTATACGTATGAGCATACAAATTTTAAACAATTTAAAATTGGCACTAAAATAAACTTAGAATTTGACGTTATTGGAAAGTATGTAAAGCGTCTAAACGAATTAAATGTTTGATGACTTACGCTTAGATATCAACTTATAAACACCATATAACAAACCTATAACTACAAGCACAATAATATTACCATCTATTGGCAACCCTACTGGAGGTACTTGTTGTGCTGGAGGTGGTGGAGTTACTATCTGAGCTACACCAACTATGCTTATTATTAAAAATAAGACTGTTGCTATTAATGTTTTATTTTTCTTCATTGCCGATTTGAGATTGTAAATGTAATAAAAAAAGCATGCTATCAAAACATTTGATTCTCTTTTTTAAACAAAAACACCTTTTAAATACTGTTTTCTTCGGTAAACTGCGCTTTTAGCTGTAAATTTTGATTTATTTGACTATTTGATAACATCAGTTTTTATTTAAAAATCACTTTATTTTTAACAATATTATAAATTATGACTTAGCATATAGTTCTAAATATTTGTCTCGTACAATTTTACCCACTGGCTTATTTTCAATTTTACTTTCTAACCACGAGATAATATCTAAATATAAAAAAGCACGACGTTCAAAAGGATGGTCTTCATATTGTTTTAAAATTTCTAATAATTTTTTAAACTCCTTTTTAATATCCTGAGGATAAATATCTTGTAATCCTCTAATAAATTTTATCATCTCTTTTTGCACTTCATGTAAGTCGTTCATTTTAATTAAAAACTTGTAAGTACTTTTTAATAAGGTTTCTAAATGATAATCCAATCCTGCCTCATAATGTGCTACTAAATTTAAAACTCTAGAAAAACACAATAAATCCTCACGCATTGACAATGATTTATTTGAAATAATTTTATCTAAGTATTTAATACACTCCTTATTATTACCAGCTCCAAAATGTAAACTTGCAAACTTGTAATAAAATATCATTTTATGATGTGCATCTATTTTATTATCAAATTGAACTAATTCAGCCTCAATTTCCGGAATCAATATTAAGCCATCATCAAAACTACCATCTATAAAGTGTAAATTTATTTTATGAAAATTACCATACAAAAAAACTAAAGAAGCCACATTTTCGTCCTTGGGAAAATTAGATTGGTTAACAACAGAATGAAAGCTAGCCAACTTAGTTTCAAATTTTTCTTTATTTTTTATAAAATATAAAGCCTCTAACAAATAGTTATTTCCTTTTAAAAAAAACACGGGATTTAAGCTAATCATATTAGGGTTTTCATAAAATAAATTCACCCATTTTAAAGCATATTTATAACAGTTTAAAAAGTCCTGTGTTAAAAAACTATACCACAAATACGCTTTATAATACCATAATTTTTCTCTAAACCCCAAAGCGGATAAATCTACTTTAGGCAATCTGTCATTAAAATAAGTCGTGACAGCTTTGCTTTCTTCCTCATTTTTTACATAACCCGTTTTTAATATTATACTATAAAGCTGTAATGATAAATTAGATAGCTTACTAGCAACAACATTTAACTCACTTAATTCTTTTGCCTGAATAGTTAATTGATCTGCCCTATTACTAATACTTCTAGTTATGTACTGTGTTTCGATAATTTTCTCAAGTTCGACAATCTCAAAAGCAAGGTTTTTTTCTTCATTAATTATTGCTAACTCTTTGGCCTTGTCTAAGATTTTAAGACTCTGTCTATACAATCCTTTATGATATAATATAGATGCAAAATCCAATTGTTCTCTTATTTGAGAGCGAATATTTTGATGGGAAGGGTTTAATTTAAGACTAATTAATATTTGCTTATACAAGTGTGCTTTAACATTAGCTAACTGCTGTTTTTTTACCACTCCACTTTTTAAAATAACGTTTTCATTATACACTGAAACTTTGTCTAAAAGATTAAAAAGGTTTAAAAATTTAGAATCAGAATTCACTCCAAGTCTACCCACGTACAATTTAAATTGTCGCTTTTCAGACTTAGTTAAAGACTTAACTAATAGAAATAAATTATCTTTTTGCTCTTTAGTCATCAACTAATTGTTTTTTTATGTATCTGATTTTTAGTAGTTTATATTGTATTTCGTGTCTTGAACATCGTAGCTTCTCCTCCAATGCTAAATCAAATAGTTAACCAAAGTATACATTAGTAATTCAAAAGAAAAATAATTCTCTCTAAAAATGTCAAAAAACGCAATTCAAATATTTGATACAACGCTACGTGATGGCGAACAAGTACCAGGTTGTAAGCTAAATACAGAGCAAAAAGTAATTATTGCTAAGCAATTGGACCAACTAGGTGTTAATGTAATCGAAGCAGGTTTTCCCGTCTCTAGTCCAGGTGACTTCAAATCGGTAGAAGAAATATCAAAAATCGTAAAAAATGCTACCGTTTGCGGCTTAACTAGAGCTGTAGAAAACGACATAAAAGTAGCTGCCGAAGCATTAAAACATGCTAAACACCCAAGAATCCACACAGGAATAGGCACATCTGACTCACACATACTTCATAAATTTAAAACTAACAAAGCGGATATTATACAACGTGCTTACGATGCTGTAAAATATGCTAAATCCTTTGTTGAAGACGTAGAATTTTATGCTGAAGATGCTGGACGTACAGATAACGAGTATTTAGCACGAGTGTGCGAAGCTGCAATAAAGGCAGGAGCAACAGTACTAAATATCCCAGATACAACAGGATATTGTTTGCCTAGTGAATATGGCGCAAAAATTAAATATTTAAAAGAGAATGTAAAAGGCATTGAAAAAGCCATTTTATCTTGTCATTGCCATAACGATTTAGGTTTAGCAACTGCAAACTCTATAGAAGGCGTTATTAACGGAGCAAGACAAATAGAATGTACCATAAACGGAATTGGAGAGCGCGCTGGTAATACTGCACTTGAAGAAGTCGTCATGGTCTTAAAACAACACCCTTACCTAAACCTAGACACTAGTATAAAAACCGAAATGCTTTACGGACTTAGTCAATTAGTATCAGAAAGCATGGGGATTTACACGCAACCTAATAAAGCCATTGTTGGCGCTAATGCTTTTGCACACAGCTCAGGTATACATCAAGATGGTGTGATTAAAAACCGTGAAACTTACGAGATAATCAATCCTAAAGATGTTGGTGTTACAGAATCTGCAATTGTTTTAACAGCCAGAAGTGGTCGTGCTGCTTTAGCATACAGAGCAAAAAATGTGGGTTATGAATTGACGAAGCTTCAATTAGATGATGTTTATGCCAACTTTTTAAATTTTGCAGATAGAAAAAAAGAAATAAATGATGGTGATATCCATCAGATTATTGAAACTAGCAAAATGTATCATCAAATAATTTCGGCTTAATTATGGGACAAACATTATTTGACAAAGTTTGGGATGCCCACGTTGTAGAGACCGCTAAAGACGGACCACAAGTATTATATATTGACAAACACCTAATACACGAGGTGACCAGTCCGCAAGCTTTTAATGAGCTAGAAGTGCGCAACATCCCTGTTTTTAGACCAAAACAAATTGTTGCCACTGCAGATCATAATACACCAACACAAAATCAACACTTACCAGTTAAAGATTTATTGTCTAGAAATCAATTAGAACAACTATCTAAAAACTGTAAAAAAAATAATATAACACTTTACCAACTAGGACACCAATACAATGGGATTGTCCATGTTATGGCTCCAGAATTAGGAATTACCCAACCAGGAATGACAATGGTTTGTGGCGACAGTCACACCTCAACACATGGTGCTTTTGGAACCATCGCTTTTGGTATTGGAACCAGTCAAGTGGCACAGGTTTTTGCTAGTCAATGCTTACTTTTAACTAAGCCAAAAAGCTTGAGAGTGACCGTTAGCGGTAAACTTAAAAATGGCGTATTACCCAAAGATGTTATTTTATACATCATTGCCAAATTAGGCACAAACTCAGGCACAGGTTACTTCTGCGAATATGCGGGAGATGTTTTTGAAAACATGTCCATGGAAGGCAGAATGACTGTTTGTAATATGAGTATTGAAATGGGCGCTCGAGGCGGAATGATTGCCCCAGACCAAACCACTTTTGACTATGTAAAGGATAAAGAATTTGCGCCAAAAGGAGATGCTTTTGACAAAAAAGTAACCTATTGGAAAACACTACCAACGGATAAAGATGCTGTTTTTGATAAAGAATATACTTTTGACGCGGAAGATATAGAACCTATGGTAACTTATGGTACCAACCCAGGAATGGGAATTAAAGTGACTGAAAACATTCCAAGTATAGACGATGCTTCTTTTGAAAAATCTTTACAATATATGGATTTCAAAAAAGGAGAATCTTTAATCAATAAACCCATTAACTATGTCTTTATTGGAAGCTGTACCAACTCTAGAATTGAAGATTTCAGAGTAGCTGCAAAATACATAAAAGGAAAACAAAAAGCAGACAATGTTACTGCCTGGTTAGTGCCTGGTAGCAAACAAGTAGAAGCTCAAATTATAAAAGAAGGTCTTAAAGATGTATTTGATGCAGCTGGCTTTGAGCTAAGACAACCGGGTTGTTCCGCTTGTTTAGCCATGAACGACGATAAGATTCCGCAAGGCGAATATTGTGTTTCAACATCAAACCGAAACTTTGAAGGAAGACAAGGACAAGGCTCTAGAACTATTTTAGCTAGTCCTTTAGTTGCAGCTGCAACAGCTATTGAAGGCAAAATTGTGGACATAACAAAACAACTAAATTAAGATGGAAAAGTTTACAACATTACAATCTCAAGCTATTCCGTTAGCAATAGAAAACATAGATACAGATCAGATAATTCCTGCTCGATTTTTAAAAGCAACAGACCGAAAAGGCTTTGGAGACAACCTGTTTAAAGATTGGAGGTTTAACAAAGATGATTCAGTAAATGAATCTTTCTCTTTAAACAACCCTAAATATTCAGGAAGCATTTTAGTTGCGGGAGATAATTTTGGTTGCGGCTCTAGTCGCGAACACGCAGCTTGGGCTTTAAGCGATTATGGCTTTAAAGTTATTGTTTCAAGTTTTTTTGCGGATATTTTTAAAGGAAATGCTTTAAATAATGGACTGTTACCTGTTCAAGTTTCAGCAGAATTTTTAAAAGTACTACTAGACGTTACCACTGAAAATCCAGAGACTATTTTAGAAGTTAATCTTGAAGCGCAAATTATCTCCGTAAAAGACACTTCTTTCAAGGAAGCTTTTGACATTGATACTTACAAAAAAACATGTATGATTAATGGTTATGATGATATTGACTACCTATTAAGTAAAAAAGAAACTATTTCGGCTTTTGAAGCCAAAAAAACATACTAATAATTATACTATGAAATTAAACATAGCAGTTTTACCTGGTGACGGTATAGGTCCAGAAGTAACTAATCAAGCAATCAAAGTTTTAAAAGCTATTGCTTTAGAATTTGATCACACCTTTTTATTTAAAGAAGCTTCTGTTGGCGCAATAGCAATTGACAAACACAACAACCCATTACCTGACAACACTCTAGACTTATGCCAGTCTAGTGACGCCATTTTATTTGGAGCTATTGGAGCCCCTAAATATGATAACGATCCTACAGCCAAAGTTAGACCTGAACAAGGCCTATTAAAACTAAGAAAAGAACTTGGTTTATACGCAAACATTAGACCCGTAAAAGCATATGACGTACTGTTAGATAAATCTCCTTTAAAACAACATATAATAGAAGGAACAGATATAAGCATATACAGAGAGCTAACAGGCGGAATTTACTTTGGTAAAAAATATTTAAGTGAAGACGGAAATACTGCGTCTGATTTATGCGAATATTCTAAACACGAAATTGAGCGTATTGCACATTTAGCATTTAAAAACGCACAAAACAGAAAGAAAAAGGTAACACTAGTAGATAAAGCTAATGTTTTAGAAACGTCTAGATTATGGCGTAAAGTTGTTACTGATTTAGCAAAGGATTACCCAGATGTAACCTTAGATTTTTTATTTGTGGATAATGCTGCCATGCAAATGATTTTAAACCCAAAACAGTTTGATGTTATTTTAACCGAAAACTTATTTGGAGACGTTATAAGTGACGAAGCCAGTGTAATTGGCGGCTCTATTGGATTACTGGCATCAGCCTCCATTGGTGACAAATATGCCATGTTTGAACCCATACATGGATCATACCCACAAGCAACAGGAAAAGGGATAGCAAACCCAATTGCATCTATATTAAGTGCAGCGATGCTTTTAGAGCATTTTGACTTACATGAAGAAGCTAATTTAATTAAAGAAGGAGTTGAAAAATCTTTAAAATTAGAAATTACAACACCAGACTTAAATACGTCCTACGACAATATTTCTACTGCTAAGGTCGGCGATTTTATTGCAGATTTTATAAGCAACCCAAATGATACGAATATTAATTTCAATAATATTCACTTAGGACAATCTACGATTATTTAACACTATTTTTGTTAGTCTAAAACATGCTCAGCAATTAAATTGCTGAGCTTTTTTTTGCTTTATATTATTTCAAATTAATCACAAAAAAAACCTGAAAACAAAATGTCTTCAGGTTTTTTCAACAAATTAACTAAAGCTTAATGTTCATTTAATCTAAAGTCTGGATACGCATCCATACCATGCTCATGAGCATCAAGTCCTTCTAATTCTTCTTTTTCAGAAACTCTAATTCCAACTGTTTTCTTCATTATAAAAATAATTAAAAATGAAGACACAATACATATTGCCGCATAAGATCCAACACCAATTAACTGGCTAAAAAATTGCGATCCACTAGCTAATTCTCCAAAAATACCAACTGCTAAAGTACCCCAAATTCCACAAGCCAAATGCACAGCAATTGCACCAACTGGATCATCTAGTTTTAATTTATCTATTAATGATACTGCAAAAACAATTATTGCTCCTGCTATGGCTCCTATTAATATAGCATCTGTTGGACTCATTTGGTCTGCTCCTGCAGTTATACCAACTAAACCTCCTAAAATACCATTTAAAAACATAGTTAAATCAAGGTTTTTATAAAGTACCGTAGATACTAAAGCTGCTACAACACCTCCTGCTGCTGCTGCAAGACAAGTAGTTACAAGTGTTAGCGATGTTAAACTTGGATCGGCAGATAACACAGACCCACCATTAAACCCAAACCACCCAAGCCAAAGTATTAAAACTCCTGCAGTTGCTAATGGTATATTGTGTCCAGGAATTGCTTGAAGCTTTCCGTTTTTAAATTTCCCAATTCTTGGACCTAATAAGCAAACAGCAACTAACGCTGCCCATCCACCAACAGAGTGCACTAAGGTTGATCCTGCAAAGTCATAAAAAGGCGTTTCTAAACTGTCCAAAAATCCACCTCCCCATTTCCATGAGCCAGCAATTGGATATACTAATCCAACATATATTATTGTAAAAATCATAAAAGGTCCAATCTTCATACGTTCTGCTACTGCACCAGACACAATAGTTGCTGCTGTCGCTGCAAACATCCCTTGAAATAAGAAGTCTGTCCAATACGTATACCCTTCATTATATGCTAAATCTAAAGCACCTTCTGCTGTTACTGGCGCATCTAATCCAAAACCAGCAAATCCGATAAACCCATTAAATTCACCTGGGTACATTAAATTAAAACCTACTAAACAGTAAAGTAATAGACCTACCGTAATAATAAATATGTTTTTAAATAAAATGTTTAATGTGTTTTTTTGTCGTGTTAACCCTATTTCTAAAAATGCAAATCCTAAATGCATAAAGAAAACTAAGGCTGTACAGATCATCATCCATACATTATTTATTGTAAGTAATTCCATGTTTTTTTTTATTTTAAAGTGTTTCCGCCTTTTGCTCCTGTTCTTATTCTATAGACCTCATCAACTTGTGAGACAAATATTTTACCATCACCAACCTCTCCAGTCGATCCTGATTCTAAAATGGCCTTTATTGTTACTTCCTCAAAATCATCATTAACAACGATTGATAAATAGCGTCTTTGTATATCACTTGTACTATAAGAAACCCCTCTGTAAACATGTCCCTCTTTTTCGTTACCTAATCCTGTAACATCCCAATAGGAGAAAAAATTTACACCAACTTCATGCAATGCATTTTTAACTGCAGAAAATTTAGATTTTCTGATTATTGCTTCTACTTTTTTCATAATTAGTTTTTATTAGAATTTATATATCGCTGCCAAAACAAAAGAACCTAAGCTTTTTGTAGCCATTAAATCTGTATCAATAAAATCGTCTTCAGAACTACTATCAAGTCTAAATTCCGGTTTAATAATTAAGTCTTCGTCAATAACTAAACTACCTGTAAGCGTTAATCCAATAACACTTGGATCATCATCTACAGATTCGCTTTGCGTTTGAAAATACTCTCCTCTTAATCCTATAGTAAAGGTGTCACTAAGACCATATTGAGGATACAAATCCACACCATAAAATCCTTCACCGTCATTATCTGCATACGCTGCATTGATACCAACAAAAAAGTCTTCTGATGCATCAAAACCTCCAGTATAATCTACTTCAAAACCTAATCCAGCAGCATCATATAATAAATTTAAATACTGTCCGTCATATCCTAATTGCGCACCTACTGCATAACTTCCATCAGGATTAAACTCCGTAACATCCGTTTGATTAAACACCCCTAGCATTAAGCTAAAATCTTCTGACAAAGTAAAGTCTGCTTTCAAACCTGTATGAGAGAATGGTCCATTAGAAAACAAATAAGAGGTACTATAATTAAAGTTTCCTGCTGGTGCAATAACTTCGTAACCTAAAAACGTATTAAACTTTCCTAAGGTTAGTTTGGTGTTTTCGCTAATATTATAAAAAGCAAACAACTGATTTAATACTGTTGCACTTGCAGCCTCACCTCTTGGTCCAAAGACTAAATCCGCAACAGCTCCAACACGTCCTTTTTCGTAGGATGCAATAATATTTCCCATTCCTAAAGAGAATCCACCCGTATCTGCAAAAGATGTTGCGGGCGCAATTTGATTTTCATCATTTGGCGCTGTTAAATTGGTTCTGTAGTATGCATCCACACTACCTTCAAAAGCAAACTTTTTTTCTGGGGTATTAGCATCCTCTTGAGCAAACAGCGTTGTTGCAACCAAAAGAAGCGATAGGGTCAATAATTGTTTCATAAAAATCGGTATTAAATTGGTGTTAAATCAGTTAGTTATTATCCCAAATCTATGTTAAAAAAAATTTAACCCCTAAAAAACATAGGGTTGTGTGCTGATTTTTATTATAATTTTATTTTACCCCCTATTTTTTATAGGGTATCATAAAATAAATGTCTGTTTACTAACAATATCGCATAACACTAAATAACTAATTCTCACAAAAACAACTGTTTATTTGTAAATTATTCAGTTTTTTATATTTTACGAAATCGTTTTCGCAATAAACATTAGTTTTTATTGCGTTTATTGTATTGATGATTTATCAGTATTAGCGACATAAAATTGATTAAAGTGTATTAAATAATAGTCTAACTCAGAATTTCGGAAAAGTGTTTCTACTTTTTTTAAATTCAGTTGATAGCGTGTATCTTGGGTATGTAATAAGGCCTAAAAAGCCTTTAAAACTGACTTATTATGCTAAAAAAACAAGGACTTTATTTACCAGAATTTGAACACGATAATTGTGGTGCAGGATTTATATGTAGCTTAACGGGAAAACGATCTAACGACATCATCCATAAAGCTCTTGAGATTTTAGTAAAATTAGAGCATCGTGGAGCAGTAAGTTCTGATGGAGTAACTGGAGATGGAGCAGGTATTTTAATTGATATTCCGCATAAATTTTTTAAGATTTTCTGTGAGTTTGATTTACCTGAAGCAGGAGAATATGCAGTGAGCAATGTATTTCTTCCTAAAAAAGAAAATCAACGTCAATATTGTATTGATGTTTTTGAAAAAGAAATCCAAAATCAAGGTCTTAAATTAATCGGCTGGAGAGATGTACCAGTTAATAGTACTGTTTTAGGTGAAATAGCAAAAGTTACAGAACCTTTTGTAAAACAAATATTTATAGGAAAGGCTAGCAAATCACAAACCGAAAGAGAATTCAACATAAAATTATATGCTGCACGAAAAATTGCAGAACACACTATATACGATTCTAAATTATCAGAATCACAATTCTTCTACCTACCAAGTCTATCTACTAAAATCATAATATTTAAAGGCTTATTAATGCCGGAACATATTAACGAATATTATTTAGACCTATTTAACTCGGCTTTAGACACTAGATTAGCATTAGTACACCAACGTTTTTCTACCAATACATTTCCAACTTGGGATTTAGCTCAACCTTTTAGATACATCTGTCATAATGGAGAAATAAATACCGTTAGAGGTAATGTATCACGTATGTTTTCTCGTGAAGAAATCATGGAAAGCCCATTATTTGGAGATGACATTAAAAAGATAATCCCTACTATTTTAAGAGGAAAATCAGATTCTGCGACCTTAGATATGGTTGTCGAATTACTGTTAATGACGGGACGTTCGCTTCCAGAAGCAATGATGATGTTAGTACCCGAAGCTTGGGAGAAAAACCCACATATGTCGGATTCTAAAAAAGCTTTTTACGAATACAATTCATGCCTAATGGAACCGTGGGACGGACCAGCTTCAATCCCATTTACAGATGGAAATTTTATAGGTGCTGTATTAGACCGAAATGGATTACGTCCTTCAAGATACACTGTAACAAAACAAGGAAACGTTATCATGTCTTCTGAAACCGGTGTTGTAGACATTGCTCCAGAAAATATAGAATTCCATGGTCGCTTAGAACCCGGAAAAATGTTTTTGGTAAACATGAGCGAAGGTCGTATTGTTAATGATGAAGAAATTAAAGAAGAAATAGCAGCCAAACACCCTTACAGACAATGGTTAAACGAAAATTTAGTCCATCTTAGAGATATTGAAGCTAAAGAAGGTCATATTAAATATGATGAAATTAATCTTAAAAAACGTGAAGTTGTTTTTGGTTATACGGAAGAAGATTTAAACACCATTATTCGTCCGATGGCACAATTAGGAAAAGAACCTATTGGATCCATGGGAAGTGATACACCAATTGCTATTTTATCAGAAAGACCACAATTAATTTATAACTACTTCAAACAGTTATTTGCTCAGGTTACCAATCCGCCTTTAGACGGAATTAGAGAAGAGTTAATTACAGATATAAGCTTAACGCTTGGTAGTGACGTCAATATATTTGATATCAATGCCGAACATTGTAAAAAATTAAAAATTCAGAATCCGGTTATTTCTAAACACGATTTAGATAAGATTAGAGATTATGATACTAATCCTGATTTTAAAGTCGAATCTATTTCGATGTTATATGAAGTAAACAGAGGATTAAACGAGCTTGAAGTTGCATTAGAAAACCTAGTGAATAAAGCTTCTAAAGCGATAGATAACGGAGCAAATATTATTATTTTATCAGATCGATTTGTAGACAAAAATCACGCACCAATTCCTGCGCTTTTAGCCTGTTCGTATCTAAATCACGCTTTACATAAATTAGAAAAGCGCTCAAGAATTAGTTTAATTATTGAGTCTGCAGAACCTCGTGAAGTCCACCACTTTGCTTTATTATTTGGTTATGGTGCAAGTGCTGTAAATCCATACATTGTAAACGAAATTGTTCAAGAACAAATAAACAATGCAGACCTTAGTGAATTAGACTATTTAACTGCCATTAAAAACTACAATAAAGCAGTTGGTAAAGGGATTTTAAAAGTAATGAACAAAATTGGGATTTCAACTTTAAACTCGTATCGTGGCTCTCAATTATTTGAATGTATCGGAATTAAAACCTCTACAGTCGAAAAATATTTCCCAAATACACCAACACGTATTCAAGGTATTGGCTTAAGAGAAATTGAACAAGAAATTGTTAAACGTCACAAAAGAGCTTTTCATAAAAATACAGAACCACAAATTGAAGTTGGAGGAGATTACAGATGGAGACGTGGACAAGAAAAACACATGTTCAACCCATTAACAGTTGCCAAACTTCAAGAATCGGTAAGAACCAATAAAGCATCTACATTTAAGGAGTTTTCAGACTTAGTAAACGATCAATCTAAAAACCTAATGACTATTAGAGGTTTGTTTGAGTTTGATCAATTTGACCCCATTCCTTTAGAGGAAGTAGAACCTTGGACAGAAATTGTAAAACGTTTCAAAACTGGAGCCATGTCTTATGGTTCTATTAGTAAAGAAGCACATGAAAATTTAGCGGTTGCGATGAACAGAATTGGAGGGAAATCTAATTCTGGTGAAGGAGGAGAAGACCAAGAACGTTTCTACAAAAGCTCTCAAGGAGACTGGAGAAACTCAGCAATCAAACAAGTCGCTTCAGGGCGTTTTGGAGTCACTTCCAACTACCTAACAAGCGCAAGCGAAATTCAAATAAAAATAGCACAAGGTGCAAAACCTGGTGAAGGTGGACAATTACCTGGACCAAAAGTGAATCCAGAAATTGCAAAAACAAGAAACTCGACACCATATGTTGGTTTAATCTCACCACCACCACATCACGATATTTATTCCATTGAAGATTTATCGCAATTAATTTACGACGTAAAATCAGCAAATAGAGAAGCTAGAATTAATGTAAAACTAGTATCGGAAATTGGTGTTGGTACAGTAGCAGCAGGAGTTGCTAAAGCAAAAGCAGACGTTATTTTAATTGCTGGTTTTGATGGAGGGACAGGAGCAACACCTTTAACTTCACAAAAACATACTGGTTTACCTTGGGAACTTGGTGTTGCAGAAGCACAACAAACCTTAGTGATGAATGACCTAAGAAATCGTGTGGTTTTAGAATGTGACGGACAATTAAAAACAGGTCGTGATGTAGCAATTGCATGTTTACTTGGCGCGGAGGAATTCGGTTTTGCCACAGCACCTTTAGTAGCTTCGGGATGTATTATGATGCGTGTGTGTCATTTAAACACATGCCCAGTCGGAATTGCTACTCAAAATCCTGACTTACGTAAAAAGTTTAAAGGAAAACCAGAACACGTCGTTAACTACATGTATTTTGTAGCACAAGAATTACGTGAGATTATGGCTAAATTAGGATTTAGAACTATTAATGAAATGGTTGGACAATCTCAAAAACTAAACAGAAACAAAGCCATAGACCATTACAAATCTTCAGGAATTGACTTAACACCAATATTACACAAAGTAGAAGTCGCGGAAGATGTGCAATTATACAACACCTATTGTCAAGACCACAACCTGAATGTACACTTAGATTTTAAAATTATAAAACAAGCACATCAAGCGTTGTTTAGAAGACAAAAAACAAACTTAGCTATGCCTATCACAAATATAGATAGAGCAGTTGGAGCGGTTATAAGTAACGAAATTTCGAAAATTTATGGTGCAGATGGATTACCAGAAGACACAATAGATATTGATTTTACAGGTTCTGCAGGACAAAGTTTTGGAGCTTTTGCAACAAAAGGTTTAAAATTCACCGTGCACGGAAACACAAATGATTACCTAGGTAAAGGGTTATCCGGAGCTAAATTAATTATTAAAGTGCCAGAAAAATGCACCATTGTTCCGGAAGACAATATCATTACAGGAAACGTAACGCTGTATGGCGCAACCTCTGGAGAAGTTTATATAAATGGTAAAGCTGGAGAGCGTTTTTGTGTTAGAAACTCTGGAGCACAAGCAGTAGTCGAAGGTATTGGAGATCATGGTTGCGAGTATATGACTGGTGGAGTTGCTGTTATTCTTGGTACCGTAGGTCGAAACTTTGGAGCAGGAATGAGCGGAGGAGTTGCTTATGTTTTAGACGAAAAAGGAACCTTCAAACAGAATTGCAATTCGGAAGATTTAAATATCGATCCAATTGAAAATGAAGCGGATAGTCTTCAGCTAAAACAATTAATCGAAAATCATTTTGAAGCAACAGGAAGCCCATTAGCAGCACGCATTTTAAAAGACTGGAGCAATTACCTTCCTAAGTTTAAAAAAGTGCTACCAGAAGAGTATAGACAAGCCTTAGTGAGATTAGAACAAGAACAACTAGAATTAGCGTAAATTATGGGAAAGATAACAGGATTTTTAGAGTTTAAGCGTGAGAACGAAAGTTATATAGCGCCAGAAAAACGCATAGAGAATTACAAAGAATTTACGGTTCCGTTACCAGAAGACCACCTGAAAGATCAAGGCGCTCGTTGCATGGATTGCGGAATTCCGTTTTGTCATAGTGGTTGTCCGCTTGGGAATTTAATTCCAGATTTTAATGATAAAGTCTACAAAGGAAAATGGAAAGAAGCTGCTGAAATTTTACACAAAACCAACAACTTCCCAGAGTTTACAGGACGTTTATGTCCAGCACCTTGCGAAGAAGCCTGTGTTTTAGGTATTAACGAAGACCCAGTAACCATAGAGAATATTGAAAAAAACATAGTAGAAACCGCCTTTAATGAAGGGTGGATTGTAGCAAATCCTCCAAAAATTAGAACCGAAAAAACAGTCGCTGTTATTGGCTCTGGACCAGCAGGATTAGCTGCTGCACAACAATTAAATCGTGCAGGACATACCGTTACCGTTTTTGAACGTGACGAAAAAGTTGGTGGTTTATTACGTTACGGAATTCCAGATTTTAAAATGGAAAAAACCGTGATTGACAGACGTGTTGCTGTTTTAGAAGAAGAAGGTATTATTTTTAAAACCAATGCTCATGTTGGTGTAAACATAGACGCAAACCAACTTAAAGACGATTTTGACGCAGTAGTTTTATGCGGTGGAGCAACGGTAAGAAGAAATATCCCAATTCCTGGAGCAGACTTAAAAGGGGTAACGCAAGCGATGGATTTCTTAAAACTAAATAATCAATACGTGGATGGTTTAGTGGATTTTAAAGATATTATTTCTGCAGAAGGAAAAGACGTCATTGTAATTGGTGGTGGAGATACAGGAAGTGACTGTATTGGAACCTCTAATCGTCATGGAGCAACTTCGGTTACAAATTTTGAAATCTTAAGTAAACCTACTGAAGGTCGTCCAGCACACCAACCTTGGCCTTATTGGCCTATGAAGTTAAAAACAACCTCATCGCACCAAGAAGGTGTAGAACGTTTTTTTAGCATTTCTACTAAAGAATTTTTAGGAGACAAAAAAGGAAACTTAACAGGCTTAAAAACGGTTGAAGTAGAATGGAATTTTACTCCAGGAGAAAGACCACAACTTAAAGAAGTTCCAAATACCGAAAAAGAATGGAAATGCGACATCGCATTATTAGCTCTTGGATTTACAGGCGCTGAAAAAACATTAGCAGACCAGTTTGGATTAAAAATGGATTTTAGAACCAATATTGAAGCAACAACAAAAGATTACAAAACAAATATCCCTGGTGTTTTTGCAGCTGGAGATATGCGTCGTGGACAATCGTTGATTGTTTGGGCTATTTCTGAAGGTAGACAAGCAGCGTATCATATAGACACGTATTTGATGGGAGAGTCTTGTTTACCTTTAAAGGATGATAGCGATTTGCCTCGAGTTTAAATAAACGTAACGCTTTGTCACATTGAGCGCAGTCGAAATGCTATTAAAACTTAAATCTTAAGGTTTTCGACTACGCTCAAACTGACAGTTATATGCCTGAAATTTTACTCAGGATACTTGCCTCTAATCCCATCCAAACACAAATTACCAATACTGCCAACATGCGTGTGTTTTTTAGAGGTATCTGGCACATAAGTTCCACTTTCCACTTCGCCTCCAATTTTTTGATACGCTTCTCTAAAAGGCATGCCTCCCACAACCAGCGTGTTAATATTATCTACCGTAAACAAGTATTGATACTTAGCATCATTTAAATCGATGTCTTTTACAATAACTTGCTGAATAGCGTAATTAAAAATATCCAATAAGTCTTTTACATCTTCAATTGCTGCAATAATATTTTCTTTTAATAACTGAAAATCTCTATGGTAACCACTTGGTAAATTATTAGTAATTAACACCATTTCTGTATGCAATGCTTGAATTTTATTGGCTTTTCCTCGGATTAATTCAAACACATCAGGATTCTTTTTATGTGGCATAATACTGCTTCCTGTTGTTAGCTCATCCGGAAAGGCTATAAAGCCGAAATTCTGACTATTATACACGCAAATATCCATTGCAAAACGCGCTAAAGTATTACACACGCTTCCTAACGCTAATGCGATTGTACGCTCGCTTTTTCCTCTACTCATTTGCGCAGCAACAACGTTGTATTTTAAGGTTGAAAAGTTTAATTCTTTAGTCGTTAATTCTCGATCAATAGGAAAAGAACTTCCGTAACCAGCTGCAGAACCTAATGGATTTTGATCTACGGTTTTCAAGGCTGCGTTTAACAAATACACATCATCTATTAAAACCTCAGCATAAGCAGAAAACCACAATCCAAAAGAAGATGGCATAGCTACTTGTAAATGGGTATAACCAGGAAGTAAAGCGTCTTTATGCGTTTCCGCCAAACCTAATAGGGTATCAAAAAACGTTTTTGTTTTCTGATTAATTTCTTTTAAATTCTCCTTGTAATAAAGCTGAAGTGCAACTAAAATTTGATCGTTTCTAGAACGAGCTGTATGGATTTTCTTTCCGACATCGCCTAAGGTTTTTGTCAGTTCATATTCTATTTTAGAATGAACATCTTCAAAAGATTCTTCAATAACAAAGGTTCCGTTTTCTATAGTTTCCGCAATAGCGTGCAAACCACTTTTAATTTGCTGTAATTCTTCAGAAGAAATAATGCCAATAGACTCCAACATTATTGCATGCGCTAAAGATGCTTGTACATCGTACTTTGCAATATGTAGGTCAATTTCTCTATCGTTTCCAACGGTAAATTGTTCTATTTTTTTATCGATACTTATTCCTTTGTCCCAGAGTTTCATAATTAATTTTTTAATTCTTAAAAATTAGAATCAAGAATCAAGACCGTTTCACTTTTAGATTCAAGACTACTTACTCTAACGTCTGAGTAATCGTCTTCTCTCTTGGTTCTTGACTCTTTTATCTTTTTTACAATACTTTTTCTAATAATTCAATATATATTTTAATCCCTTCTTCAATCTCATTTACATAAATAAACTCGTCAGCAGAATGTGATCGCGTGCTATCTCCAGGTCCTAATTTTAAAGATGGACAACTCAACACCGCTTGATCCGATAATGTTGGAGAACCATAAGTGCTTCTACCAATTTCTATTCCTGCAATTACCAATGGATGATCGATTGGAATGGACGACGAATTTAATTTTATACTACGCGGAATAATACTATTACATGGCGCTTCTTTCTGTAAAATATCGACAATGTCTTGGTTAGAATACTTATCGTTTACACGGACATCAATCACTAATTTAACATCTGCAGGAACCGCATTATGCTGCTTTCCTGCATTTATTTGCGTAACAGTCAACTTTACCTCTCCCAAAGCTTCTGACGTCTTATCGAACGTGTAATTTTTAAACCATTCTAACACTGGAATCGTATTATAAATGGCGTTATCGTGATTTGGATGCGCAGCATGACTTGGCGTTCCTTTTACGATTGCATCAAACACAACCAAGCCTTTTTCGGCAACAGCCAAATTCATTAAAGTCGGTTCTCCAACAATAGCAACATCCACTTTTGGAATTACTGACAACATACTATTTAACCCATTTTCTCCACTGCTTTCTTCTTCAGCGGAGGCGACAATAACCAGATTATAATTAAGGTCTTTTTTATCGTAGAAATAGGCAAAAGTTGCCAACAAACTCACCAAACAACCTCCAGCATCATTACTACCTAAACCATATAATTTTCCGTTTTCAACAATGGCTATAAAAGGATCTTTTGTATAACCATTATTTGGCTTTACAGTATCATGATGCGAGTTTAACAACAGCGTTGGTTTGCTCTCGTCAAAATATTTATTAGTTGCCCAAACATTATGATTGGTTCTTTTAAAAGGAATATCCTGCTGCACAAACCATTGCTCAATATGTGCTGCTGTTGGTCCTTCTTCTGAAGAAAACGACTGCGTTTCTATCAATTGTTTCAATAAAACAATTGCTCTTGTTGTTAGTTTTTCTATCATTTTAAAATGGTTGTGTGTTTATTATTTATATCGAAAAGCATTTCTGATTTACCAATACAAACTTTTTGTACTTGATTATTTACAGCATGAAAACAGTTATTTAATTTTGGCAGCATGCCTTCATAAATAATACCGTTTTCAATCAACGGTTGGTAGCTTTTGGTGTTTATGTTTTCGATAACAGAATCGTCTTTATTTACATCTTTTAAAACTCCGTTTTTCTCGAAGCAATAATATAATTCAGTTTTATATTTTGCTGCAAAACCTATTGCTAATTCCGAAGCAATCGTATCTGCATTGGTATTTAATAATTGTCCTGTTTTGTCATGTGTAATTGCGCAAAAAACAGGAGTAATTTCGTTATTTAAAAGAATTTCTAACGTTTCAGTATTTACCTTTTTGACGTCTCCAGCAAATCCATAATCGATAGGTTTTGATGGTCTTAAATCTGAAACTATCGTGTTGCCATCTGCACCAGAAAAACCAATAGCATTACAATTGTTAGCTTGTAATTGTGCGACTATAGTTTTATTAATTTTTCCAGCATACACCATTGTAATAATATCTAAAGTTACTTGATCGGTTACTCGCCTTCCGTCAATCATTTTAACCTCCACTTGCATTTGTTGTGCTAATTTGGTTGCTAATTTTCCACCACCATGCACTAAGATTTTAGGAGCATCTATAGTCGCGAATGCTTTTAGGAATTGCTGTAAGGCGTTATCATCATCGATGATGTTTCCTCCAATTTTTATGATTTTTAGTGTTTTCATTTTAAAGATTTTCCAAAATCTGCTTCAAAACAATTTGCGCAGCAAAAGTCCTATTATTTGCTTGTTGAATAACCACTGATTGCTCGCCATCCAAAACCGCATCTTCCACAACCACATTACGTCTTACAGGTAAGCAATGCATAAATTTTGCATTACCTAACTTCACTTTTGTCATCATCCAATTCTCGTCCTGACTCAGTACTTTTCCGTAGTCTTTATAACTACTCCAGTTTTTCACATACACAAAATCGGCATCTTTCAAAGCGTCTTCTTGATTGTGATTTATTGGTGTGTTTTTCGTAATTGCTTCACTCAATTCATAACCTTCCGGATGTGTAATGGTTAAATCGACATCCATATTTTGCATCATTTCTACAAACGAATTTGCAACCGCTTGTGGCAATGCTTTTGGATGTGGTGCCCAAGACAAGACTACTTTTGGTTTTGCTTTTACAGATAATTCAGTTATAGTAATAGCATCTGCTAATGCCTGTAAAGGATGCGCTCTTGCACTCTCCATATTTACAATTGGCACTGTTGCGTATTTTATGAAACTATTCATTACAAATTCAGACTCGTCTTTTTTCTTATCTGTTAAACTTGGGAATGCTCTTACAGCAATCACATCTCCATACTGCGAAATCACTTGTGCAGCCTCTTTAATGTGTTCTGACGTGTTTGCACTCATGATTGTTCCATCTTCATATTCTAGGTTCCAGGCGTCATTCACATTTAGGATCATCACATCCATTCCTAGGTTCTTTGCTGCTTTTTCGGTACTTAATCGCGTTCGTAAACTGGAATTAAAAAACAGCATGACTAATGTTTTATGTTTTCCTAAATCTTGAAATTCAAAAGGATTATTTTTTAGTAAAATCGCGTCCTTTATAATTTCTTGAAGATTTGATATGTCTTTTATTTCTGTATACTTTTTCATCTATTTATTACTTTAATCTTACTGAATTCATTTCAGCTTCTCACTGTTATGCGATTCTGAAACTAGTTTAGAATGACGTTGGTATTTAATTCTTGTTTATAAGCCTTTAATGCTCAATATAACTGCTATTACAAACACTTATTTTCATGTATCCACAACTCTCGTCAAGCTGAATTTATTTCAACTTCTCATTATTATGTGATTCTGAAACTAGTTCAGAATGACGCTACTCAAGCTACCCTTGCAACTCACTTTTTAAAGCCTCAAAAAGCAAATCGACATGTTCTTTTTTGATGGTTAAAGGCGGAAGAATTCGTAATAAATTAGGATTCTTCGCACTTCCTGTAAATATCTTATGTTCAAAAATTAGCTTTTTACGTAGTTCTGCAATCGGAAAATCAAATTCCAATCCTAACATTAAACCACGTCCTTTGATGTTTTTTATTGCCGAAATTTCTTTTGCTTTTTTAATAAAATAAGCTGAGATGTCTTTAGCATTCTGCATCAAATGCTCTTCTTCAATAACTTCTAAAACGGTAGAAGATGCAACACATGCTAAATGATTTCCACCAAAAGTGGTTCCTAATAGACCAAAAGAGGCTTTAATATTTGGATGAATTAAAATCCCACCAATCGGAAACCCATTTCCCATACCTTTGGCAATCGAAATAATATCTGGAGTCACATTATATTTCTGAAACGCGAAGAAATCGCCAGTTCTTCCAAAACCAGATTGCACTTCATCTGCAATAAAACAGGTATTGTATTTTTTACATAATACATCGACACCTTCGTAAAATGGTGCAGTACTTTCGTCTAAACCTCCAACACCTTGAATACACTCAATAATTACTGCACAAACATCGTTTTTAGCTAGTGCTTTTTCTGCACCTTCCAAGTCTCCTAATTCTAGAATTTCAACCTCTTGCTGTGCGTTAATTGGAGCGATAATCTTCGCATTATCCGTTGCTGCAACAGCTGCTGATGTACGACCATGAAAGCCATTTTTAAAAGCAACAACTTTTTTCTTTCCGTTGTGGAATGACGCCAGTTTTAAAGCATTTTCATTGGCTTCTGCTCCAGAATTACATAAAAACAATGCATAATCTTTGCAGCCTGAAAAAGCGATTAATTTTTTAGCCAAAGCGACTTGTAAAGGATTCTGAATCGAGTTACTATAAAATCCTAATTTGGCTACTTGATCAGAAATTGCAGCCACATATTTTGGATGCGAATGCCCAATAGAAATCACCGCATGTCCACCATATAAATCTAAATACTTGGTGTTATTTTCATCAAAAACAAAGACACCTTCTGCCTTTACAGGAGTGATATCAAACAAAGGATAGACGTTAAACAAACTCATATCTGTTCTTTTTTAATATTATTAATTTTATTAAACGATGCAATCATTCCTTGAATTAAAGACGAGCTCAACCCTTTATGTTCCATTTCATTTAAACCTTCAATCGTACAGCCTTTTGGCGTAGTAACTCTGTCAATTTCTTCTTCAGGATGGTTTCCATTGGTAATCAACAAACTCGCCGCACCTTCACTGGTATACATTGCTAACTCTTGTGCTTCTTTGGCATCAAAACCTAACTGAATAGCAGCCTGTGTTGTTGCTCTAATTAAACGCATCCAAAACGCAACACCACTTGCACATACCACAGTAGCAGCTTGCATTTGACTTTCCGGAATACTTAATGAATGTCCTAATCTGTTAAAAATAGCTTCAGCAATTTTAATGCGTTTTGCACCTTGCACATTACTACACAAACACGTCATCGATTTACCAACTGCAATCGCTGTGTTTGGCATCGCACGAATGATAAATTTATCCGCACCAACTTGCGCTTCAATCTTAGGAATTAGAAAACCTGTAATAGTCGAAATCAACACGTGTTTCTCTGTTAATTCCGGCTTAATGTCATTCAATATTTGCTCAAAATGCGCTGGTTGCACTGCAAAAATGATGATATCAGATTGCCTTACAGCTTCAGTATTATCCGTTGTTAAATGCACATTTTTATAACCATCAAATTCTTGAATCTCATCCAAATTTCGTTTGGTTAAATACAAACTAGTAATGGCGTTGTTGGTTATCAATCCTTTTGCGATGGACTTTCCTAAGTTTCCTGTTCCTATAATTGCTATTTTCATTTGTTTGTTTTTTTTGTTTGGGCGTTACCACAAGGGTCGCGTTTTCCGTTATATCTTTTTTGCCTTGTTCTCGATACAAATTTGCTCATGCTTCACAAATCCACTCGAACTGACGTCAAAAAAGGATGCCACTTCAACCGCTAACTCAGCTGCAGTACTTTTAAAAATAAGTTGCTTTCAGTTTTAAACCTTCTGTTTCATCAAAACCAAACATTAAGTTCATGTTCTGAACTGCTGCTCCTGAAGCGCCTTTTAACAAATTATCAATTGTACTTGTAATTAGTAATTTGTCTCCATGTTTTTCAAGACTTATAATACATTTATTGGTATTTACCACTTGCTTTAAAAAGATACTTTCATCTGAAACAATAGTAAATCCTGCGTCTTTATAATAATTTTTGTAAAGCACTTTTGCATCTTCCAAAGCACCTTTAAACTTTGTGTATGTTGTAGCAAAAATTCCTCTAGAAAAATCGCCTCTATTTGGCATAAAGTTGATTTCGGAATTAAAGTCACTCTGCAACTGTTTTACTGTCTGATTAATTTCACCTAAATGTTGATGATTAAAGGCTTTATAATGTGAAAAATTATTATCTCTCCATGTAAAATGTGTTGTTGCAGATAAAGAAGTTCCTGCTCCAGTTGCTCCAGTTACTGCATTTATATGCACATCGTTAGTTAATAATCCATTTGCAGCTAAAGGCAAAATTGCTAATTGTAATGCTGTTGCAAAACAACCAGGATTTGCAATATAATTGGCTATTTTAATAGCTTCTTTATTTAATTCTGCTAAGCCATAAACAAATTCTTTTCCTTGAAAATTCTTATCTGCAAGTAATCTAAAATCATTACTTAAATCAATGATTTTAGTGTTTTTAGAAAATGTGTTTTTTTCTAAAAATGCTTTAGAATTTCCGTGACCTAAACACAAAAACAACACGTCTACTTCTGAGTTAATTTTACTTGAAAACTCTAATTCTGTACAGCCTATTAAATCTTGATGTACTTTATAAATTTTGTTTCCAGCGTTAGACGTACTAAACACAAAATTTAAGTTTGCTTTGGGATGATTTAATAGCAACCTAATTAACTCTCCTGCTGTGTAACCAGCTCCTCCAATAATTCCAACTTCTAAATTTTTCATTTTACCTATTATTCTTTTGAGATTCTTCGACTCCTATTTACACCGGAATCCTCCGAATAATTAATCCTTTATGAGATACTGAAACAAGTTCAGCATGACTAAAGTTTAGAGTTTACTTGTTTATATATTTTGTTTTGGTTTCCAATAATCTTAATAAATCCTTTAGCGTCATCAGCTGTCCAAGCTTTATTTTCTTCACCATAAGTACTAAATGCACTAGACATTAAATCGTGATCGGAAACAATACCATCTAAAGAAAAATGATATGGTTTTAAAGTCACTACAACATTACCAGACACCATTTTTTGAGAGCTTTGTAAAAAAGCTTCTGTATCTCTCATCACGGGATCTAAATATTGACCTTCGTGCAAATGCATTCCGTAAAAACTTGACAAGTATTCTTTATGTTGTAACTGCCATTTTGTAAGCGTATGTTTTTCTAATAAATGGTGTGCTTTTATTGTAATTAAAGCAGCAGCAGCCTCAAAACCAACACGTCCTTTTGTACCAACAATAGTATCTCCAACATGAATATCTCTACCAATTGCATATGCAGAAGCAATAGTGTTTAGGTTTTCAATATTTACTTCTGGCGTATTTTCTTGTCCGTTTAAAGCAACAAACTCCCCGTTTTTAAAGGTTAATATTACTTTTTCTTCGCCTTCTTTTTCTAATTGAGAAGGATACGCTTCGCCTGGTAAAGGTTTTTCTGATTTTAAAGTTTCAACACCACCAACACTTGTTCCCCAAAGTCCTTTGTTTACAGAATATTTCGATTTTTCCCAAGATACATCTACACCTTCCGACTTCAAATATTCAATTTCTTCTTCTCTAGTGAGTTTTTGATCTCTAATAGGTGTTATAATTTTAATATGTGGCGCCAAGGTTTGAAAAATCATATCAAAACGCACTTGATCGTTTCCTGCTCCTGTACTTCCATGAGCGATATATTCTGCATCAATACTTTTAGCATATTCTATAATTTCTATGGCTTGAATAATACGTTCTGCACTTACTGATAAAGGATACGTACTATTTTTTAATACATTCCCGAAGATTAAATACTTAACTACTTTATTATAAAAAGTAGCAACTGCATCTATATTTTTATAAGTAGAAACTCCCAATTTATAGGCATTACTTTCTATGTGTTTAATCTCTTCCGTAGTAAAACCTCCTGTATTTACACTTACTGCGTGTACATCGTATTCTTTCGATAAACTCACTGCGCAATATGACGTGTCTAAACCACCACTATATGCTATTACTAATTTGCCTTTATTTTTCATTTTTATCTTTTTTTAGGAATCTTGTTTGCTTAATGTTTTTTAATCTGGTCCAAACTTTTTTATCGTATTTGTGTTGTTCAACAGGCTTAACCTCTTTGTTAGGATCGTATAACATACCTGTACATAAGCACATTTTTTGCTCTGTTCTAGTTAAAACATCAAAATTTTTACAGGTCTGACAGCCATTCCAAAAGGATTGATCGTCTGTTAATTCTGAAAACGTAACAGGTTTATAACCTAAATCACTATTCATTTTCATAACTGCTAAACCTGTAGTAATACTAAATACTTTAGCCTCCGGAAACTTGGTTCTAGAATGCCCGAATATTTTCTGTTTGATTTGTTTAGCTAAGCCCATGTTTCTAAAATCTGGATGTACAATTAATCCAGAGTTAGCCACAAATTTGCCATGACCCCATTGTTCGATATAGCAAAAGCCTGCAAATTTATCGCCCTCTAAAGCAATAACAGCATTACCATTTTCCATTTTGGTAATAATGTATTCAGGCTTGCGTTTTGCAATACCAGTTCCTCTAACTTGAGCAGCATCAGCAATAGTATTACAAATAATATCTGCGTAAATACTATGCGATTTATCAGCAATGACAATTTCCATTGTAATTGAATTTTAAATTAAAAAATGTGATAATTTTTGTTTTTGAAAGCAGAAACGGACTCACCTTAGTTCTATAAATAGAAGTACACCCTAAGGGCGACGACGGAAAATTGGACGTAGGGTTATCCTGTTATTATTTCTAATAACTGTATTTAAAAAAGAAACTATTTGTGTTGAATTGTTCACTGTCTGAAAAAAAATAAAAACTATTAACTAAAAGCTTGAAGTATGCGTATTAGCGACGTCGTCTGCGTAATAGCAAACTTGTGGGTCTTTGGTTTTTATTTAGTGTTGTAAACATGGTACAAACGTATAATTTAATTTGATACAAAAGTTTATTTTGTGTCATTTTTAATGAATTTTTACGAATTTGAAAGTATTTAAGGTCATAATTATCAAAATCACACTAAAAACTGAAATAAATCAGGCTTATCATTTAGATAATCTCCATAAAAATTGTGACGCTTCATTTTTGTAATTAAAGGCTCTAAGTCATTTGGAGATTTTAACTCAATTCCAACCACAGCAACATCGTTTTCACGGTTTGCTTTTTTGGTGTATTCAAAATGAGTAATATCATCTGTATCACCTAAAATATCAACAACAAAATCTCTTAATGCTCCAGATCGCTGTGGAAACTTAACAATAAAATAGTGCTTTAAATCGGCATGTAATAGCGCGCGTTCTTTAATTTCTGCAGTACGCGTAATATCATTATTACTTCCGCTTATAACACAAACTACATTTTTACCTTTAATTTCTTCTTTAAAATACTCTAAAGCAGATAAACTTAAAACCCCTGCAGGCTCTGCTACAATCGCTTCTTTATTGTATAAATCTAAAATGGTTTGGCAAATCTTACCTTCATCCACAGTAACTACACGATGTAAGGTCTCTTTACAAATGGCGAAATTTAAATCACCAACACGTTTAACCGCAGCACCATCTACAAAACTATCGATCTCTTCTAACTCGGTGTTTTTATTATTTCTTATTGATGTTAACATTGAAGGTGCCCCTTTTGGCTCCACACCTATAATTTTTGTATGTGGCGATAACAACTTAAAAACAGAGGATAATCCTGAAGACAAACCACCACCTCCAATAGGTACAAAAACGTAATCTATTGGATGAAACTCCGTTTGATCTATAATCTCTAAACCAACCGTTGCTTGACCTTCTATAACTTTTTTATCATTAAATGGATGAATAAACGCTTTGTTTAAACGCTCGCAATCTTCCATTGCTGCATGATAAGCATCATCAAACGTATCGCCTACTAAAACCACCTCTATATAATCTTCTCCAAACATTTTAACCTGTTCCACCTTTTGATTTGGTGTTGGAGAAGGCATAAAAATAGTCCCTTTTATTTTTAACAATTTACAAGATAAGGCCACACCTTGTGCATGGTTTCCAGCACTTGCACATACAATTCCTTTTTTAGCTTCAGCTTGAATTAAAGATGACATTTTATTGTAAGCACCTCTAATTTTATAGGAACGTACTTGCTGTAAGTCTTCGCGTTTAAACATGATATTTGCTTCAAATTGCTTTGAATATCTCATGTTTGAAATTAAAGGAGTCACAGCAGCAACTCCTCTTAATTTTTCGGCAGCAGCCTCAACAGCTTCTATAGTAGGCCTGTATGTTGTTTTGGTTTCTTCCATGTTTATTTCCCACGACAGTGGAAATGTTTTTGTTTTATAAATTAGACACTTCGACTACGCTCAGTGTGAGAAGCTAATTAGCTATTATACTAAAACTGAGGCTTCTGTTTTAACATCTGATTTTATAATCTTCATTGCTGTCATTGCAGCTCTTAATCGTTTTCCGACTGCTTCGATTGGATGATTTCTAATCGCATCGTTTACTGCTATTAATTCGATATTATCAACGCCTGTTGTTGTAGAAAATGATTTACCAATTATATCTGTTTTAACCGTTTTCATGAAATCAGTTAATAACGGTTTACAAGCATGGTCAAATAAATAACATCCATATTCTGCAGTGTCTGAAATGACACGATTCATTTCAAATAATTTTTTTCTAGCAATGGTATTTGCAATTAATGGTAACTCGTGAAGCGACTCGTAATACGCAGAATCTTCAATAATCCCTGCACTTACCATAGTTTCGTAAGCTAACTCAACACCAGATTTTACAAATGCTACTAATAATGTTCCGTGATCAAAATACTCTTGCTCAGAAATATGATCTGGTGTTAATGCTGTTTTCTCAAAAGCGGTTTCACCAGTTGCAGCTCTCCATTTTAAAAGATTTACATCATCATTTGCCCAATCTTCCATCATTGTTTCTGAGAAATGACCAGAGATAATATCATCCATATGCTTTTCAAACAAAGGACGCATGATATCTTTTAATTCTTCTGACAATTGGTATGCTTTTATTTTTGCTGGATTAGATAAACGGTCCATCATGTTTGTAATTCCACCATGTTTAAGTGCTTCTGTAATTGTTTCCCAACCAAACTGGATTAATTTTCCAGCATAACCAGGTTCAATACCTTCGGCTACCATTTTATCGAATGACAAAATTGCACCTGTTTGTAACAAACCACATAAAATAGTTTGCTCACCCATTAAATCACTTTTTACCTCAGCAACAAAAGACGATTCTAACACACCTGCACGATGACCTCCAGTAGCAGCTGCATAAGCTTTTGCCTGAGCCCAACCTTTATTTTCTGGGTCGTTTTCTGGATGTACGGCAATTAATGTTGGCACACCAAAACCACGTTTATATTCTTCACGCACTTCTGTTCCTGGACACTTTGGAGCGACCATAATAACAGTAATATCCTCTCTTACCTGAGTCCCTTCTTCAACAATATTAAATCCGTGAGAATAACTTAATGTCGCGCCTTTTTTCATTAAAGGCATTATCGCTTTTACTACGTTTGTATGTTGCTTATCTGGTGTTAAATTCAATACTAAATCTGCAGTAGGAATTAACTCGTCATAAGTTCCAACAGTAAATCCGTTAGAATTTGCGTTTTTAAAAGACTCGCGTTGCTCGTCAATTGCAACCTGTCTTAATGTATATGAAATATCTAAACCAGAATCTCTCATGTTTAAACCTTGGTTTAAACCTTGTGCGCCGCAACCAACAATTACAATTTTTTTCCCTTTTAATGCATTTACACCATCTTCAAACTCTGAAGCATCCATGAATCTACATTTACCTAATTGATCTAATTGGTTTCTTAATGATAATGTGTTGAAATAATTTGACATTGTCTTGTATTTTAATTGTTGGTTATGCTTGAAAAGCTTCTAGCATTGTTGATATTTTCATTTCGTCTTTTGTAACAGCAATACGTCCTGAGCGTGTAAATTGCATAATTCCAAAAGCACTTAATTCTCTATATAATAATTCTATTTCTTCTTTACGTCCAGATTTTTCAATCACAAAAAAATCACGATTTACAGTTACAATCCTAGCATTACTTTCTTTAATAATATTCTGAATTTGTCGTTCTTCAAACAATAAATCAGACTTCATTTTAAAGATGCAAGACTCTTGATAAATGGTGTCTTCATCTGTATGAAAGTAAGCCTTAATAACTTCTACTTGTTTTTCAATTTGACCAATTATTTTTTTCATTTGGTCTTCGGTAATATTAACAACGATTGTAAATTTTGAAACACCTTCAATTTCTGAAACCGAAGAATTTATACTTTCAATATTTATATGTCTACGTTGAAATATTGCCGAAATACGATTTAATAATCCTATATTATTTTCGGTGTAAACCGAAACAGTGTATATGTTGTTTTCTGCTTCCATATTATTCTAATCTTACGTCTGAAACTGATGCTCCTGTTGGTATCATTGGGAACACGTTGCCTTCCTTTTCTACACAAACCTCTAAAAAGTATGGTCCATCTGTGTTTATCATTTTAGCAACTGCTTCTTTTAAATCTTCTCGCTTAGTTACTTTTTCGGCTTCAATAAAATAGCCTTTTGCAATGGCTACAAAATCTGGATTTGTCATTTCTGTAGACGCATAACGTTTATCAAAAAACAACTGTTGCCATTGGCGAACCATACCTAAAAACTCGTTATTTAAAACCACAATTTTCACTGGTACTTTTTGCTGAAAAATAGTACCCAATTCTTGAATCGTCATTTGGTAACCACCATCACCAGAAATTGATATAACTTCTCGATCTGGAGCAGCCATTTTTGCTCCAATTGCTGCAGGTAAACCAAAGCCCATTGTACCTAATCCACCAGAAGTGATATTACTTCTTGTTTTGTTGAAATTGGCATAACGACAAGCAACCATTTGATGCTGACCAACGTCTGTTACAATTGCTGCATCACCTTTGGTTTGAATATTAATTTCTTTTAACACCTCAGCCATAGTTAAGCCTTCCTTTGTAGGATGCAAATCGTGTTTTATAACTTTTTCATATTCAATAGCATATAAATCTTTAAATTTTTGATGCCATTCTGGATGTGTTTTTTCTTCTAAAAGCGGAAGTAGAGCTGCTAAACTTTCTTTTGCATCACCTAAAACAGCCACATCTGTTTTTACATTTTTATCAATTTCGGCTGGATCAATTTCAAAATGAATCACTTTAGCCTGTTTAGCGTATGTAGATAAACTTCCGGTAACACGATCGTCAAATCGCATTCCGATTGCAATTAATACATCACAGTCGTTAGTCAACACATTTGGTGCATAATTACCGTGCATACCAACCATACCAATGTTTAAAGGATGAGAGGTTGGAATTGCTCCTGCACCTAAAATGGTCCAAGCGGAAGGGATTCCTGATTTTTCAACAACCGCTTTAAATTCGGCTTCAGCCTGACCTAAAGACACGCCTTGACCCCATACAATCATAGGTTTTTTAGCCGCATTAATTAATTTTGCAGCAGCTTCAACCGAAGTCTGATCTAATTTTGGAATGGGAATATAACTTCTGACCCCTTTACATTTTTCGTATTTAAAATCAAACTCTTCAAACTGAGCATCCTTTGTAATGTCTATTAAAACAGGTCCTGGACGTCCACTTCTTGCAATATAAAAGGCTTTAGCCATAACTTCAGGAATCTCTGACGCTTTTGTAACTTGACAATTCCATTTTGTAACTGGCGTAGAAATACCAACAATATCTGTTTCTTGAAATGCATCACTACCCAATAAATGTGACGCTACTTGACCTGTAATACAAACCATTGGTGTGCTATCTATTTGCGCATCTGCAATACCTGTAATTAAGTTAGTTGCTCCTGGACCTGACGTTGCAATTGCTACACCAACTTTACCCGAAATACGTGCATAACCTTGAGCAGAATGTGTTGCACCTTGCTCATGACGGGTTAACACATGGTGAATTTTATCTTGGTATTTGTAAAGCTCATCATAAACTGGCATGATTGCTCCTCCAGGATATCCATAAAGGATATCTACACCTTCGGCTAACAAACATTTTATAATTGCTTCACTTCCAGAGATACGCTCTGTAGTTTGCGTTGTGTTTGTTTCTTTCTTTATAGTTTTTGTATCCATATTATTCTATTTTGGATAATTAGTTTTTTTTAAAACTCGTCAGTTACACATCCTTTTGATGCTGATGATACTGTTTTAGCATATTTGTATAATACACCTCGTTTAAACTTTAAATCTGGTGCTTTCCATTCTTGTCTTCTTTTTTGTAATTCTTCTTCAGACACTTCCAAGACAATACTGTTTGTTTCTGCATCAATAGTAATCATATCGCCATCTTTTACTAAAGCGATAGTTCCTCCTTCTTGTGCTTCAGGAGTAATATGTCCAACAACAAAACCATGTGTCCCACCAGAAAAACGTCCATCGGTAATAAGTGCGACATCTTTACCTAAACCTGCTCCCATGATTGCAGCAGTTGGTTTTAACATTTCTGGCATTCCTGGACCTCCTTTTGGACCTTCGTATCTTATTACGACCACATCTCCTTTTTCTACTAATCCGTCTCTTATCCCATCATTTGCAGCATATTCGCCTTCAAAAACTTTTGCTTTTCCGATAAAACTCAAACCTTCTTTTCCTGTAATTTTAGCAACAGAACCTTCGGTAGCAAGATTACCATAAAGCATTCTTAAATGACCTGAAATTTTTATTGGCTCTTCAATTGGCTTTATTACATCTTGACCTTCAGTTAAATCTTCAACATCCAATAAATTCTCTGCAATTGTTTTTCCTGTAACGGTTAAACAATCGCCATGAATTAATCCTTTTTTCAATAAATATTTTAGAACCGCAGGAATTCCGCCAACAGCGTGTACATCTTCCATTAAGTATTTTCCGCTAGGTTTTAAATCTGCTAAAAAGGGTGTAGTATCGCTTATTTTTTGAAAATCTTTTAAAGTGAAATCAATATCTACTGCTCTTGCAATTGCTAAAAAGTGAAGCACTGCATTTGTAGAACCTCCCAAAATAGTAACTAATCTAACCGCGTTTTCAAGAGATTTACGAGTAATAATATCTGATGGCTTGATATCTTTTTCTAACAACACACGCATCGCTTCTCCTGCTTTTACAGATTCGGCTTTTTTAGTATCACTTAATGCTGGGTTAGACGAGTTAAAAGGCAGGGTCATCCCTAAAGCTTCAATAGCCGAAGCCATTGTGTTTGCAGTGTACATCCCACCACATGCTCCTGCTCCTGGACATGCTTTTTCAACGATGTTTTGGTATTCTGTTTCTTCCATGGTTCCAGCAACTTTGCTTCCCCAAGCTTCAAAAGCAGAGACAACATCTAGTTTTTGTCCGTTATGACAACCAGAATCTATTGTACCACCATACACTAAAATACTTGGACGATTTAATCTAATCATAGCAATTAATGCACCTGGCATATTCTTATCACAACCTACTACCGTAATTAAACCATCATAACTCATGGCTTGTACTACAGTTTCCATAGAATCTGCTATAATATCTCGAGATGGTAATGAGTAGCGCATACCTGGTGTCCCCATAGAAATACCGTCACTAACACCGATAGTATTAAAAATAAGACCAATAATGTCTTCGTTTTTAGTCCCTTCTTTTGTCAATTTTGCTAAATCATTTAAATGCATATTACAAGGGTTACCTTCGTAACCTGTGCTTGCAATGCCAATGATTGGCTTAAAAAAATCTTCTTTAGTTAATCCAATAGCGTGCAACATAGCCTGAGCAGCGGGCTGCGTTGGATCTTGAGTGACTGTTTTACTGTATTTGTTTAATTCCATTTATGGTCTACTTCTATTTAAATAATAATCTAAAGTAGAGGTTTGACCTTTTATAGATAGTCTATTTTTAAAATACAGACTAAATTCAGGCTACAAAATAATAGTTTAAATATTTGACAGTCAGTGGTTTAAATAGTATTTATTATGACACCCAAGATGTATAATTTTATTTAATTTCTATAAAAAAGTATTTGTAGATCTTGAGGACAATAAAAAAATGAATTAATTGCTTAATAAAACCTTTTTTTCTAGCGATACAGTTAATTGCTTTGTATCCCTTTGGATGACAAGTTTAACCTTGTCAGGACGATTAGTACTTAGAATCTCACACCATTTTTGATCCGTCACTTTTGTAAAATCCAAATCGTTTACACTTAAAATTTTATCATTAATTTTAAGACCTTTTTCTTCCGCTTCTGAATTTTCCAAAATTGAACTGATAAAAATGGATTCATTTTCAAGTCTAATTCCGTAACCATGACCACTAAATATAACTTGATCCTCTGCTGCCTTATTTTCAATAAACCATATTTTACGATCTTTCCAGCTTAAAACCGTTCTATAATTTTTTAAAAATCCAGCACCAATCGTCCTTGCACCTAATTGACCAAAAGCCATTAAGTTACTTGGTACTTTAAACTCTCCTGTTTTAAAATTATCAACTATTGCTCTATAAGACGTAGACATTTTTAGATCGCCATATACTCCAGCCACAGTACTTCCTCCATTAGATTTTACATATTTAATATCAGCATTTTCTTCTCTTAGTTTTTTAAAATCGTAGGAAAAAAGAGAAATGCCACCACCATAACCGTAATCTATCATAGTACTATATAATTTTTCGTTACCTAAAAAAGCTGTGATTGCAGGTGTCCCGTCATATCCAATAAAAATTTTAGTGTAAGGTGTCCCCTCCGGAATACTAATCGAGTCAATAGTATTTGCAAATGTAATCTCGTGCTTTACCATATCTATTTCCCAAACAGCATTTCGCATAAAATTTGCACCTAAAAACCCATCTATTCTTGTACACTTAAAATCTTTTACCGCTTCAATATCAAGCACAGCTGCACCAGTATCAAAAAAATTAATTCCATTAAAGTTTATAGTATCTATTTTAACAAAATTTAAATTTTTAGAGGTATTTCCTAAATCATAAACCTCCTCTTTACCTACAACCTCTAAATTTAATTCCTCTACCATTCTAGGTGAAATTGCAGTAACTGCTCCAGTATCAAATAATAAACGATACTCTTTATCTTTAATTAACACCTTAACAAAAATAGAATTACCGTAAGGCTCATATTTAAATGTTGATTTAAACACTTTATCTTCAATGCTACCTTTTTTTAGTAGCTTTTTAATATTCTGAGAGGTACATAAAAAAGAAGACAGAAGCACTAAAAATAAAATAAAAACGGACTTGATACTTTTAAGATACATATGCTAAATAGTGTTTAATTCTAATTGAATATTAATAATACTACCTGATGCTTAATTAATTAGAATAATTATTTGATATGTAAAACAAAACATTAAATATGAATGGAAGAAATCCTTTAACATATATAAAACAAAAAAACCGATTCAAATTAATGAATCGGTTTTGATGGTGGTCCCACCTGGGCTCGAACCAGGGACTTTCTGATTATGAGTCAGATACTCTAACCAGCTGAGTTATAGGACCCGAAATCGGATTGCAATATTACTACTTATTTTAAAGTCTTGCAAGACTTTTTTTAATTACTTAATCTCTTGACATAACTCTATTAATACACCGTTGGAGGATTTTGGATGTAAAAAAGCAACTAACTTATTGTCTGCTCCCTTTTTAGGTGTTTCATTTAAGATAATAAAACCTTCAGATTTTAATCTCAAAATTTCTGCTTTTATATCATCTACAGCAAAAGCAATATGATGTATACCTTCACCTTTTTTCTCTAAAAACTTTGCAATTGGGCTATCTGACTTTGTTGCTTCCAATAACTCTATCTTATTGGGTCCAACTTCAAAAAAAGAAGTATTAACCCCTTCACTTTCTACCGTTTCAATTTTATAGTGTGGCTTGCCAAAAAGTTTCGCAAAAAGCACATTAGATTCCTCTAAATTTTTGACTGCTATTCCAATATGTTCTATTTTTTCCATTAAATATATAATTTAGGGTATAATAATTGCTTAATTATGGCTTAAAAGTAATATATTATTGTAATAACAACTATGTTTGCAACATGGAAGAAAGTCAAAGACAAAAAAAAATAGCCTCGGTTTTACAACGTGATTTAGTAGATATCCTTCAAGGTGCTGCTACACAAGGTGGAATGCGTGGTATAATTATATCTGTATCTAAGGTTAGAGTAACTGCAGATTTAACAGACGCTAAGGTTTATTTAAGCATATTCCCTAATGATAAAGCTAAAGAGCTTTTAGAGGGAATTAGAGCTAACAAACCTATGATTAGACATGAATTGGCACAACGTACCAAAAACCAATTACGCAGAATGCCTGTATTAGAGTTTTACGTTGACGACAGTTTAGAGCATATCGATAAAATTGAAAAATCTTTAAAAGGGGATGAAAATCCAATACAAAATCCAGATTTATTAGATAAACGTAGCAAAGGTTAATTGAATTTTTCTTTATACATAGCAAAACGCTACATACGCAGTAAAAGCAGTAATAATGCCATTAACTTTATTACAATAATAGCTATTGTAGGTATCGTTTTAGGTGCAGCTTCACTGTTTATCGTACTATCTGGTTTTGCTGGCTTAAGAGATTTTACGCTAGAATTTTCAAGTATTATAGATCCTGATTTAAAAGCAGAAACCAATATTGGTAAATCATTTACTCTAGATGAAAGCCAGAACCAACAATTGCTTGCTATAGATGGTGTTGCCAACTTTTCTAAAATAATAGAAGAACGTATTATCGCGTCTTCAGATGGTAATAACCATCCTGCTTATATAAAAGGGGTTGACCAAAATTATAACAAAATAACAGCCATAGACTCTATAATACCTTACGGTAATTGGTTATATCAAGATACACCTCAAATAGTTGTTGGTTGGGCAATATCTAACAGATTATCCGTATTTGTAAACGATTATAGTAAGACCGTTACACTATCTGTTCCAAAACCTGGAAAAGGTCAAATTACCTCTCAAAATCAAGCAATAAACCAAGTTAATACTGTTAATGTTGGTATCTATGATATTAACGAAGAACTTAATAATAAGTACATTTTTGCTTCAATTGAAACTGCACGTCAATTATTAAATTACCAACCAAACCAAATTACCAGTTTAGAGTTTAAATTGACTGACAATGCTAACCAAGAAACAGTTATAACCAACATTAAAAGTATTTTAGGTAAAAACATTATTATAAAAAACAAAGACCAACTAAACGATGCGATATACAAAATGCTAAATACAGAGAATTTAGCAGTCTATTTAATTTTTACATTAGTACTTATTATTGCCTTATTTAACGTCATAGGTTCTATTATAATGATGATTTTAGACAAAAAGAAAACCTTAAGTACCCTATACAATATAGGAGCAACAGTAAGAGACATAAGAAACATCTTTTTTTATCAAGGCGTTTTAATGACTATTATTGGTGGGTTTTTAGGATTAGTAATAGGTTACATAGTTGTTCAATTACAAGCTAGTTTTGACTTAATAATGATTACACCAAGCTTACCTTATCCAGTTGCAATACACTTAAAAAATTTTGTGATAGTCATGCTAACTATTTCAATTTTAGGGATAATAGCTTCAAAAATAGCAGCCTCACGTATTACACGTGATTTAGTAAAAACTAATTAAAATTGGGGCAAGTTGCCTTAACAGGCAAACAGGCTCGCGCAACTCGCTCTCTTCGAGGAGCTCAGACAAATTGCTTCATCCTTCTTGCGCTTACTGTTATATATAGTTGGCGCTTTGCTTAACAAAGTATTAGCTTGATTATTCTGTAAACTCAAAGTCTCCAAACTTTTCTAAAACCTCATCAAAAGCAGCAAATACATCTACAGATGCATCACTAGTAACCATTTTCATTCGGTGTTCTTTAAAATGCGGAATCCCTTTAAAGTAATTTGTATAATGACGTCTGGTTTCAAAAACACCAAGTGTTTCTCCTTTCCAGTCAATAGACATTTGCAAGTGTCTGCGTGCAGCATCCACACGTTCTTGCATAGTAATTGGCCTGTAATGTTCTCCTGTTTCAAAAAAGTGTTTGACCTGCTTAAAAAACCATGGATTACCAATAGTTGCACGACCAATCATACAGCCATCTAAACCATATTGATCACGCATTTCCATTGCACGTTCTGGTGTAGTCACATCTCCATTTCCAAAAACAGGAATATGCATACGTGGGTTGTTTTTTACCTGTGCAATAGGTTTCCAATCGGCATCACCTTTATACATTTGTGCTCTGGTACGACCATGTATTGCTATAGCCTTACAACCTACATCTTGAAGTCGTTCTGCTACCTCAACAATTCTAATAGAATCGTGATCCCAACCTAAACGTGTTTTTACAGTAATTGGAATGTTGGTGCGTTTAACCATCTCTGCTGTTAGTTGTTCCATTAAGCAAACATCTTTTAAGATTCCTGCTCCTGCACCTTTACTAACAACCTTTTTAACAGGACAACCAAAATTGATGTCAATAATATCTGGTTTAGACTCTGCTACTATATCAATGGTTTGCAACATACTATCCAAATTAGCTCCAAAGATTTGAATACCAACGGGACGTTCTTTTTCGTAAATATCTAGTTTCATAACGCTTTTTGCTGCGTTACGTATTAAACCTTCACTACTTACAAACTCTGTATACACAACATCTGCACCTTGCTCTTTACACAACGCTCTAAATGGTGGATCTGACACATCTTCCATTGGTGCTAACAACAATGGGAAGTCTGGAAGTTCTATATTACCTATTTTTACCACGATACAATTTTGGTGCAAAATTAGTGTTTTTTAGGTAATTGTGTATATTTAACTAATAATCTATCATTATTTGGACCTACCCTTCAACCCTGAGCTTTTTGGCGTTAACATAAATATTCATCTTATATTAGAATATCTCGCCTTTTTTATAGCGTATAGATATTATGTGTTTTTAAGAAAACGCAGTACTGATGTTATTAGTAGCAATAATAGACTCTCTATTATTTTAGGCGCAGCTTTGGGTGCTTTAATTGGCTCAAGATTGGTTGGGTTTTTAGAAAATCCTTTAATTGAATTTACATTAAAAAATACCATTACATTACTAAACACAAAAACCATAATGGGTGGTTTGTTTGGTGGCTTACTTGGTGTAGAATTGGCAAAAAAAATAATTAGCGAAAAGCATTCGTCTGGAGATTTATTTGTCTTCCCTATAATTTTAGGAATCTTTATTGGTCGTATTGGTTGTTTTTTATCTGGTATTAACGAGTTTACTTATGGTAAAGTAACCACTTCTGCTTTTGGAATGGATTTAGGTGATGGCTTACTACGCCATCCCACGTCTTTATATGAACTTGTCTTTTTAACTATATTATTTATTGCTTTAAAAACTATACACAAAACCTTTCGATTAAAAAATGGTGATTTATTCAAGCTTTTTATGCTTAGTTATTTTGGTTTTAGATTTTGTATCGAGTTTTTAAAACCTAATGTATTTTATACTTTTGGTTTAAGTAGTATTCAAATATTATGTGTAATTTGTTGGTTGTATTACAGCAAATTTATTGCTAGTCTTTTACTTGGCAAACACACGCGTTAGCGATAGAAACGGTATCCTTTTTTAGGTCAGTTTAAGTGTTTTGTGAAGCATGAGCAAAATGTATCGAGAACAAGTAAAAAAGATTTAGTGGATAGCGCGACCCTTGTGGTAACGCCCAAATAATGATAAAAAAAACAAAAAATGCCTGTTAGAAAATATACCTATTACGATTTTACTTTAAGCTTATGTCCTGAGTGTTTAAAGCGTGTGGATGCTAAAATCGTCTTTGAAGATGGTAATGTATACATGCTTAAGCGTTGTAAGGAACATGGTAATAGTAAAGTGTTAATTGCAGACGATATTGAGTATTATAAAAACATACGTAACTACAATAAGCCTAGCGAAACACCTTATACCTTTAACACCAGAACGGACTATGGTTGTCCTTACGATTGCGGTTTATGTCCTGACCATGAGCAACATAGTTGTTTGACTGTTGTAGAAGTGACGGATCGTTGTAATTTAACGTGTCCAACTTGTTATGCAGGATCGTCTCCGACGTATGGTAGACATCGTACTTTGGACGAAGTTAAAGCCATGCTAGACACTATTGTTAAAAATGAAAAGGAACCTGATGTGGTACAGATATCTGGTGGAGAACCAACCATACATCCCCAGTTTTGGGACATTATGGACTACGCCAAAACGTTACCGATTAGGCATTTAATGTTGAATACTAATGGGATTAAAATTGCTAAAGATTTTGCTTTCGCGGAAAGATTAAAAACCTACGCTCCTGACTTTGAAATTTATTTACAATTTGATTCTTTCGAAAACAGTGTGTTGCGCGAGCTTCGTGGTGCAGATTTAAACGATATCCGTAAACAGGCTATTAAAAACCTAAACAAATTAAACCTATCAACAACTTTAGTGGTCACTCTACAAAAGGGATTAAATGATGGCGAGATTGGTAAAATTATTGACTACGCTTTAAAACAAAAATGTGTTAGAGGTGTGACCTTACAACCAACACAAATTGCTGGTCGATTAGATAATTTTAATCCAGAAACGGATCGAATGACTATTACTGAAGTACGTCGAAAAATAATGGAACAAACCACTATTTTTAATGCTGACGATTTGCTACCTGTACCGTGTAATCCAGATGCTTTGGTGATGGGTTACGCACTTAAATTAGGAGACGAAGTGTTTCCGTTAACGCGTTATATTAATCCAAACGATTTATTAGATAATAGTAAAAACACTATTATTTACGAGCAAGATGAAGCAATGCAAGGTAAAATGGTGGAGTTGTTTAGTACAGGAAACTCGGTTGAAGTGGCAGAAGAAAACCTAAAATCCATAATGTGTTGCTTACCAAATATTGATGCTCCAGAATTAGGGTATGATAATTTATTTAGAGTGATTATTATGCAGTTTATAGATGCTTATAACTTTGATGTTAGAGCCATTAAAAAATCATGTGTGCATATTGTGGATAAAGACAATAAAATTATTCCTTTTGAAACCATGAATTTGTTTTATCGTGATGATAAAAAAGCACGCTTAGAACAACTTAGAAACGAGATTTAATTACTAAGTAAAAATAAATATAGAGTTATGTCACTACTGTTTTTAATCATAAAAAATAAAATATGCTTCAAGCAATGATTTTGAATATTAGCGGAAATACTATACTACTACTGCTTTTTATCTTTTATGGTGTACCAATAATTGCAACAATTATTGCGTTATCTTTAAGAAACAAAAAGCGAAAAACAGCTAAAGTTATTGGTATTTTAACTGCTGTTTATGTATTAATTAGCTTAGGCTATTGCGGAATTTTATGAATACATTTTTTTTAATAGAAGCTACTGGAGGAGGAGGAAATTATGACGGAATAGTCTTATTTTTTGCTGCTATCATGTTTGGACCAGCCATTTTATTAGCTATTATTGGTTTGGCGTTGCTTAAAAAAAACAAAAAAGCAGCTAAAGTATTATTTATACTAGCTGCTGTTTATGTAATTGTTAGTTTAGGTATTTGTGGTAGTATGATGGCTTAGTAATACCCACAATCCATAAAACCCTAAAAATAACTCTGCAATAGTCCCAAATTTATAGCCAAAGGTTGGAACACCGTCTAATGTTAAACTTAGCAACCTTCCAAAACCTAAACCCAGCATAAATATCATATTGGTTACTAAAGCCATTTTTAAATAATTGGCTTTAAATACACCCAAAATCCAAAGTATAGAAAACCCTATATATAGGCCCATAATGGCTTTAAAAAAATTATGCTCGTCAATGGTGTTTAAATGAATATCGAACTGAGAGTTTGGATTAAAACCATAAAAAAAAGACACAGGAACAACAATACATACAGATATGATTAAGTGTATTTTTGTTATTATGTCATGGTTGGTAATTTTCATGGTTTAATTAGGAAGCTTTAAAATTGTATTTCAGCATCAACCATTGTGCCTTGTCTGTCTACTGTTATATTTGTTTTATCACCTTCTTTAAAAGTTGCTAATACCTTCATGTAACTCATCATATCAAAAACTGTACTATCGCCAAGTTTAACAACTATATCACCTTTTTGTATGCCTGCTTTTTGTGCTGGTTTGTCTTCGCTTATACCATCAATACGCATGCCTTTTCCGTCAAATAAATAATCTGGTATTACACCAAGTCCTACTTTAAAACGTGGCACTTCATCGCTTTCGTTTTTAGTTTTTCTAAAGGGTAGTTTCCCGTTGTTATCTAAATCTGTTATGATTTCAAAAATATAATTTGAAATGATTTGCATACCATTAAAATGTAAACGCTCTGTATCGTCTGATGGTTTATGATAATCTTCATGCTGACCTGTAAAAAAGTGTAAAACAGGTATGTCAGAATTATAAAAACTAGTGTGATCACTTGGTCCAACACCAGACTCTTTTTGTACCAACTTAAAACGGTTATTGTGTGCTTGTAACGTCTGTTTAAAAATGGGTGACGTACCAACACCGTAAACAGCCAATGTACTATCTGCTTTTAAACGACCAACCATATCCATGTTAATCATATAATTGGCTTTTTTGTTGTCGATTGTTGGATTTTTTGTGTAATAATTAGAGCCTAATAAGCCCATTTCCTCGCCAGAGAATGTGATAAATAAATAGTTATTATTTGTGTTTTTAGCCTTTAGCTTTTGTGCTAAATTTAGTAGCACTGCTACTCCACTTGCGTTATCATCTGCTCCATTATGTATTTCTTTTTTTTCGCCTCTAAATAAACTCCCTTCTGCTCCATAACCTAAATGGTCATAGTGTGCGCCAATAATTACAGTGTTATCGGCTTTGTTATCAATAAAACCAAGGACGTTTGTGCCTGTAATTGTACTATCACCATCCTTTACATTATACTTTACTTCTTGATGTGGATCTGTTTTTGGTTTAAACGAAAACGCCTGAAAATAACCATCGGTACCTTTTGGTGTTAAGCCTAAATTTTTAAAACGTTCGGCAATATATTTTGCAGCTTTTTGCTCGCCATTTGTACCTGTTTGACGACCTTCCAAAGCATCGTCAGCTAAAAACTGAACATCCTCTTGAATGGTAATTTCTTTTAAAATTTCGTGTTTACATGAGGTGAAAACAAGTAAAAAAACAAGTAGTTTTATTAATTTCATGATAAGAAGTATTAATTTTACTCAAAATTAGGCAATTAAAGCCATTTAATAAAACCTATTATGAAAACACGCTTATTCGGAATTTTACTAGTTACAGCTTTTATTTTTTCATGTAAAAATGAAACTAAAACTGATGTTACTAATACAACCGTAAAACCTGAAGTTACTGAAGTAAAAAACCCTTTGATTTATCCTGAAGAAATTCATTTTAAAAATTTACGTCAAGTGACTTTTGGAGGTGATAATGCTGAAGCCTATTGGAGTTTTGATGATAGTAAATTAGTGTTTCAATCTAATTACAAAAAATGGAATGTTGGTTGTGACCAAATGTTTTTAATGGATGCCAATCAAACCTTTGATAGTATTGCACCACCAATGGTTAGTACAGGAATGGGACGTACAACATGCTCTTATTTTATGCCAGATAATAAGCATATTATTTATGCATCAACACATTTAGCAGATAAAGACTGTCCTGAAACCCCTTTACGTAAAAACGGTAAATACATTTGGCCTGTTTATGATACGTTTGACATTTTTGTTGCAGATTTAGAGGGTAATATTATTAAGCAATTGACTAATGAGGTTGGTTATGATGCTGAGCCAACAGTATCTCCAAAAGGAGATAAAATTGTATTTACGTCTACTAGAAGTGGCGATTTAGAGTTATATACTATGAATTTGGATGGTAGTGATGTAAAACAAATTACAGATGAATTAGGTTATGATGGAGGTGCATTTTTCTCGCCTGACGGAACAAAAATAATTTTCCGATCGTCTAGACCAAAAACTGAACAAGAAATTAAAGACTATAAAGATTTGTTAGCCGAAGGTTTAGTTGAGCCAACAGATATGGAACTATACATTTGTAATGCAGATGGTAGTGATTTACGCCAATTAACGGATTTAGGAAATGCCAATTGGAGTCCGTTTTTTCACCCAAGTGGTAACAAGGTATTATTCTCTTCTAATTTTGAAGCAGAACGTGGTTTTCCGTTTAATTTATACTTAATTGATATTGATGGTAAAAACCTAGAGCGTGTTACACATGGCGAAACGTTTGATGCGTTTCCGGTGTTTTCTAACGATGGTAAAAAGTTAGCGTTTTCGTCTAACCGTAATAATGGTGGTGGACGCGATACTAATTTGTTTATCGCAGAATGGGTAGATTAATCTACTTTATTTAAAACGGTATTAAGCTAATTTTAAGGTAGTTTTAGGTGCTAATAATGTAGGTTGTACACATTTACATTATTGGCAGTTTAAAATGTCTTAAAATCTTATTTTAGGTGATTATTAATGTGGTCCAACCATACTCCTCTTTCATTAACTACAAAATCAAATTGTTTACCGTCTTTAGTCACAATCCTAATTCCGTTATTAATTAGTCTTGCAGTTTTACGGTTTATAATTTGATCAATATCTGAATAAGCAATATCTGTTTGTCCTGTTTGAATATTAATTTTGTGCGATTTAAAGATTAGCTTTTTATTGGTCAAAAATATTTTTCCACCTACACCTTCCATACCACGAAATAGATTAGCAGGACCTTCTACTTCAACAGTTTCGTCTGGTGATAAATCTGGTTTGATTGTATGTCCTATTTTATTAGAAAACTTGTCAGCAAGCTTTTGATTTATATACGGAAATCCAATACCAAAAAATAAACCAAAGAAAAGGGCTTGAAAAATAATATTGTTTGTTGAGTAAATATTTTCATCAGAAAAATAATCAAAAAGCCATAGTGTAAAACCGTATAACAGACCTGTACCTATTGCAAATAGTACTCGATATTTCCAATTGATTTTAATAAATTTTGTTCCTATTTCCATGATGGACTGTTTTGGGTTTATGCATCTAATTTAATAAATACAAACTGAATATAAAATCTCTGAGGATTGCAGTAAATAGGCAAGCACTAACAATAAGTTATACACGTTGTTGCCAACCGTTATTTATTTCAATTCAAGTTTGTCAATTCTATTTCCGACCGTAAATTCTTTCATTTCATTTTCAAGTTTATTAAAATCTGCTTGTTCTACTTTCTTAACAATTTCTCCATTTTTCATTAAATAGATTTCGTCACAAGTTTCCGCTAAAGTTGAGAATATATGAGATGAAATAATTACTGTTTTCTCTAATTTTTTAAATCTTTTTATTATTTCAGTTATTATTAAATTACTTTGAATATCAACTCCATTAAAAGGTTCGTCAAGAATAAACACATTATTTTCCTGTAAAAGTATGGCAGTTAAAGCCAGTTTTTTTTTCATTCCAGTAGAGTAGGTTGAAGCATATTGTTTTAATGGTAAATCAAATATGTTTTTATCCTCAATATTGGTTAGTTCCGTTTGTCTTGCGTTAGCAAGTAGTTGTATATATTCTTTTCCGGTAATTTTAGAGAAAAAGTATGGTTCTGTTAATAAAAGTCCTAAATGGTCTTTTAATTTAGTATGGTCAGATGTGATATTTCCTTTATAGTTTTCAAGTCCAGAAACACACCTAAATAGAGTTGTTTTTCCTGCTCCATTTTCTCCAACAATTCCATATATTTTTCCTTTCTTAAATTCTAAATCTATCGAATTTAGAACTTGTTTTTTACCATAAAACTTTGATAATTTTTCAATTTTAATCATTTAAAATGGTATTTAATTTTTTAATAGATTGGAAATAAAAAAAAGGAATAAATATTAAAAGTATTGGTGGAAACATAAAACTTAATCCAATTAAAATTCCTTGTGACATATTCATTTCATTTGGAAAAGACGAATATTTAGCAAATATAATTGTAGTTAGGTAAGCATAGCACAAAAGAAAAAATACAATTAAAATATCTATTTCATTATAAAAATAAACAGCTAAAGTAATTATAATTGGTAAGCTTAAAAGTGAAAAATAAATTAAGCAAGTTTTCGTCTTTTCTAATAAGAACTCTTTCGATGACAAATTGTAATTCCAAACAAAATATTCATTTTCAATTTTTGAATAATAAGAAAAACAGGTTATTCCAATTAAGAGCATAGAAAAAATACCAAGATTAAAATTTCCAACTGAAACTGAAATATAAGTTAAGAAATAAGCTATTGGGAAAACATAAAATGTCTTTCTAAAGCCAACTGTAAATTCAAAAGGTTTTTTGCTGAATGGTGTTGGAATTGCTACACTTAGATTTGCGCTGAAGTTGAATAACATTATAATAATTACACATAAATTTAATATTACAGAAAAGATAAATTGTTTTTGATAAATTAAAAAAAATGTAAAAGGCAAACAATAAATAATGTTTTCTAATATTCTCAGTTTTTTGTAGTTGTATTTATTAAATATAGACTTTAAAAAATCATTTCTTTTAGGTTCACTTAATTTTGAAATGAAACTGACTGCAAATAATACATAAGCATAATTAGCAAATTCTGTTTTTTCAAATAAGTAATTAGATAATAAAATAAATACAAATGGTAAAAGTGTATATCCAATCAGAAGAGGAAGTCCGAAATCAATCATTTTCCTGTTTAGCATTTTAAATTGAAGTAGGAAATATTCTTTCATTCGCAATTTTTGTCTAATGGTTGGCAACAATTAAATAAAATGCCTATAAACCATAAACACAATAAAAAATAGCTATTATACTACTTCTCTAGGCGTTCACGTTCTTTCAGCGATTTAGTACGCTCGTTTGTTTGTAACGTAGTGTTTCCAAACTTGTAACTAAAACCTAATTTAACGTAACGGTTATCTATATTATGATAACTGTAATTGTTTTGGTTAGCAAATTTAGATCTTGCCCCAAGGTCTTGTTGGTTAAATAAATCGGCAAACATTAAACTAATTACTGCTTTGTTTTTTAAGGCCTTTTTACTTAAACTTAAATTAGAATATGTTATGGACTCTCCTAATAAAGTACCTTGTAAAAATTGACTATAATAAGCTACGGAAAGGTTAACAGATAGACTGTTATCTTTTAGCATATTAAACCCAGCATTAATTTCGGAGTAGTTTGACCACTGATTAAAATTAGACGTTTGATTATTAAAATCGATATCAAAATCGTGATTAAAAAGACTAGTCAAAAAGAAGACTGAATACTTGTTTGAGATATATAAATCTGCCATAAAATCAAGTCCATATTCTCTAACATTTTGAATATTGGTAGGCGAATAAATCAAAAAATTATTGGCGTTATCTTGTATAGGTAATTCGTTAATTTGGTTGGATACTGTTTTGTAATATGCCTCTATAGTAAAGGTATTGTTAATAGAAGTCCCAATGGTAGCGTATGTTGTAAACGATGGTTGTAAGTTAGGGTTACCTGAAACTATAATGTTATCGTTTAAAAAGAAGTTAAACGGATTTAAGTCTGTGTAATTAGGACGTTGTATATATCTTTTATAGGATACATAAAGGTTAGCTTTTTCAAACGCTTGCCAAGTTACATTTAGTGTTGGAAACAGCTCCAAGTAGTCTTGTGTTTGGCTTACATTGGTCGCAGGAGAAAACCCTTCTAGATCAGTATGCTCTAATCTTAAACCTGCAGACATGCTCCATTTATCCCAACTTTTATCATAACTTAAATATCCTGCATAAACAGACTCGTCATAATTAAAAGCATTTGTATTAGCTGTATTTAATACTTGGTTACCTGTAGTTTGGTCCACATCAAATTGCACAATGTCGCTGTCTGTATTTATGTTAGAGGATTTAACACCAAAGGATAGGTTAGAACTATCATTGATTGGTAGTTCGTAATCTAATTTTAAAGAAAAAATATCTGTAGATTGATTATTTCTGGTATTAAAAGCAGTACTAAAGTTTGAAGCGTTATTCTGGAAAAAATAGTCAGAATTGACATGTTGACTTCTATTAAAATCATAGGTCGTATAATGTGCATTTGCTAAAAATTTAGCACCATTTTTTAAATTAAGCTTATAGTCTAAATCTGTACCAATATTATACTTGTCATCTTTAGATGAGTTATAAGAATTAAAATTGTAGTCATTTAACCCTTGTAAGTCGTTTACAAAAGTGCTTCCGTTTGTTTGATAATCAAAATATGGTAAATACAATACGTTTGAAGACAAGCTAAGGGTATTATTATCGTTAATATAATAATCAAAATTTAGATTTGCATTGTGTGTATTAGACGTTGTATTTCGGTCCAAATCTGTTCTCCAAAATTCTGTTGCAGTATTGTTTTCTTGGTAATTAATTTCGTCTAAATTGTGTCTATTTATCTTAGTATGATTGTAGCTGTAATTAAGATTAACGTTTATTTTATCCGTTTTATAAAACTGATTTAATCCACCATCATATCTAGGATATACACCTTGTGTGTAATGCGTTGTAACGCTACCTCTGTAACCCATAATTAGGTTTTTACTCATCACAATTTTTAAGACAACACCACTAGAAGCATCATATTTAGCAGATGGACTGGTAATAACTTCTATTTTTTGGACCGCATTTGCTGAAGACGCATTTAACAACATAGCTAACTCTGATGCTGATAAGTTTACTTTTTTATCGTTTATATAAATTGTTGGGCTACTATTTTTAACCAAAATATTATCGTCCAAAACCAAAACACCTGGTGTACTTTTTAAAACATCAAGCATTGTACCTTCCACTAAAGCAGTATTTGCAACGTTAAATATCATGCGATCTGCTTGTTTTGTAAACGTTGGTTTTTTTGCATTAACGGTTACTTCGCCTAAAGTTTCTGGTAGTGTTTTTAATATTATGGTATCTAAATTAACATCATTAGTCAATGTTATATTTTTAGTTTCGGTTTCAAAACCTAAAAACGAGATTTTTAAAACATACTCTCCAGAGGTTAAATTGTCAATACTAAATTGACCATCTTCATTAGTACTTGATCCTGATATAACTTGTGATTGATCAGAAGTATACATGATTGCGTTAGCAAATAAAATGGGTTGATTTGAGTCATCTACAACGTTCCCAGAAATGGTTAAATCCTGAGCATAAGTAGTCATAGATAAACAAAAAACGATAATAAAATTAAAGCGATTCATTTATAATAGGTTAAGCCTGCAATATAATAATTGTAATTAACATTAAAGTGTGGGAAAAACCGCAAATTTATATGAATTTGTATTCCTAAGAAAAAAGAAAAAAAGCCCAATAATTACTATATATTTGCAATATCTTTATTTATAAAGAGATTTGACTATGAAGAACATCAGAAATTTTTGCATAATTGCACATATTGATCACGGAAAAAGTACACTTGCCGATAGGTTACTAGACGCTACTGGCTCTGTAACAGCAAGAGAACAACAAGCCCAATTATTAGATAGTATGGATTTAGAACGCGAACGTGGTATTACCATTAAGTCGCATGCTATCCAAATGGACTACATTTATGAAGGCGAAAAATTTGTTTTAAACTTAATTGACACACCTGGTCACGTAGATTTTTCTTATGAAGTGTCAAGATCTATTGCAGCTTGTGAAGGTGCTTTACTAATTGTAGATGCTGCCCAAAGTATACAAGCACAAACTATATCTAACCTTTATTTAGCCTTAGAGAATGATTTAGAAATTATTCCTGTTTTAAATAAAGTAGATTTACCAAGTGCAAATCCAGAAGAAGTTACAGATGATATTGTAGATTTATTAGGTTGCAAACCAGAAGATGTTATCCATGCAAGTGGTAAAACAGGTTTTGGAGTAGAAAACATTTTAAAAGCAATTATTGAGCGTATTCCTGCACCAAAAGGTGATCCTGATGCGCCACTACAAGCCTTAATATTTGACTCAGTTTATAATACTTTTAGAGGTATTGAAACTTATTTTAGAGTATTTAATGGTGAAATTAAAAAAGGACAAAAAATTAAATTTGTTGCTACAGATAAAGAGTATAATGCAGACGAAGTTGGTACTTTAAAACTAACTCAGGTTGCAAAACAAAGTGTTAAAACAGGAGATGTAGGTTACCTAATTACAGGTATTAAAACTGCTAAAGAGGTAAAAGTAGGAGATACTATTACGGACTTTGCTAATCCAACGACTAATATTGTCGAAGGTTTTGAGGACGTAAAACCAATGGTTTTTGCTGGTATTTATCCAGTAGATACAGAGGATTATGAAGAGCTGAGAAACAGTATGGAAAAGCTACAACTTAATGATGCATCCTTAGTGTTTCAGGCAGAAAGCTCTGCAGCTTTAGGTTTTGGTTTCCGTTGTGGATTTTTAGGAATGTTACACATGGAAATTATCCAAGAGCGTTTAGAGCGTGAGTTTGACATGACGGTTATTACTACTGTACCTAACGTATCGTACCATGCTTACACAAATAAAAATCCTGAAGATGCTTTTATAGTGAATAACCCTTCGGATTTACCAGATCCTTCAACCGTAAATCGTGTTGAGGAACCTTATATTAAAGCAACGATAATTACAAAATCAGACTTTGTTGGTAATGTAATGAGCTTGTGTATAGAAAAACGAGGGATGATTATTAATCAAACGTATTTAACACCAGAACGTGTAGAATTAACTTTTGAAATGCCTCTTGCCGAAATTGTATTTGACTTTTATGACCGATTAAAAACAGTGTCTAAAGGTTACGCATCTTTTGACTACCATCCAATAGGTATGAAGGTGTCTAAATTAGTACGATTAGACGTATTATTAAACGCACAGCCTGTAGATGCTTTGTCTGCTTTAATACACGCAGATAACGCACATAACATAGGTAAAAAAATGTGTGAGAAGTTAAAAGAATTAATTCCACGTCAACAATTTGATATACCTATTCAAGCTGCAATTGGAGCAAAAATTATAGCTAGAGAAACCGTTAAGGCTTTACGTAAGGATGTTACCGCAAAATGTTATGGTGGTGATATTTCGCGTAAGCGTAAACTTTTAGAGAAACAGAAAAAAGGTAAAAAACGTATGCGTCAAGTAGGTAATGTAGAAATACCTCAACAAGCGTTTATGGCTGTTTTAAAGCTTAACGATTAAGTTAACTATTAGATATAAAAAAAACCTTCATTGTTAAAATGAAGGTTTTTTTATGCCTTATACTTTTAGTTAGACTGTGTCTACTTTTTCTACGTCTAAAGGTTTTCCTAAATAGACTAAATAATAACCTTCACTTACGTCTTCAAAATTAGTGTTGTAAGACGATATTATGTGTAACTCTCCTTCGTCATCCTTTATAAATAATGGAACTATTTCACGGTCTTCATTTGTGGTTTTAATTAAATCCATTAGATGTGCTTTATCTATAATTTCAATTTCTTGAATACTAGGAAATTTTCTAGTTACATCTGAAAGTGTGTTAAAGTCATCTGTATGAGAAAATAAACCTTCATGTGGATTATTATTTTCATCTAACATCTCTTCTGTAGACACTAATCTAAACGCACCATTTTCTCCAAATTGCTTTGAAAATTTATTGATAGCATATTTATTAATTTCGTTGTTTCCTGTTAAAGCCATTAAATATCCAACATCATTAAGCTCGATATTATCAGTTAATGTTTCAGAATAGATATTGGTGTTTATAGCTTCCAAACCAAGCTCTTTAGCTTTGTTAATGTTATTTTGATTACTATCAATTAGGACCACATGTCTACCATGTGACTCTAAGTAGTGCCCAATTAACCTAGATACTTTTGATGCTCCTACTATTAGTATTCCATTAGATTGGGTTAAAAACACACCAACTAACTTAGCAAAAAGTCTAGCTGTTGTTGCATTTAAAAGTACAGTACCTAAAACAATTACAAATACTAAAGGAGTAATATACTCGGCTCCTTCAACACCTTTACTAGCTAATTTTAAACCAAAAAGCGAAGCGATTCCTGCAGCTACAATACCACGTGGTCCAACCCAACTAATAAACAGTTTTTCGTTTAATTTAAGCTTAGATCCATACGTACTTAAAAAGACACCAATAGGTCTAATAACTAATATTATTATAGCAAAAAGCGCTACTGTATTCCAGTTATAAATTAATAATAGCTCGCTGTAATTAATATTAGCTGCTAGTAAAATAAATAATATTGAAATTAATAATACGCTTAAAGATTCTTTAAAATATAATAAGTCTTTTAGGTATGGAGAGTTTGAGTTACCTAACACCATTCCCATGACCACTACTGCAAGTAATCCAGACTCGTGCGCAAAGACATCCGACAATACAAAAACACCTAAAACAGCTGCTAATGCAAAGACATTTAATAAATAATGAGGTACCCACTTTTTATTAATAATAAAATTTAAAGCATGTGCAAAAGTAAATCCAAAGGTAGCTCCAAATAACACAATTTTACCAAACTCTATTAATGCGGTTTTAGTAAACTCTCCACCTGCGTCAACACTAATAAATTCAAATACTAATACTGCTACTAATGCTCCGATTGGATCAATTAAAATCCCTTCCCATTTCAAAACTGCAGAGATGTCTTTTTTAAGCGGAATGTTTCTTAAAATAGGTGTAATTACTGTTGGTCCTGTAACAATAATTAATCCTGAAAATAAATATGAAATCTCCCATGTTAACCCAAATACGTAATGTGCTGCAATACCAGCTCCAAAAAAGGTAACCAAAGACCCTACAGATATTAACTTGGTAATTACAGGTCCAACATTTTTAATTTCGCTCATTTTTAAGGTTAAACCTCCTTCAAAAAGAATAATACTAATGGCTAAGGATACAAAATAAAACAAGCTTTCGCCAGGAAATAAACCTTCGTCACCATTCCATATTGGTTCTATCCATTTGGTTCCATCTTCACTTAAAAACTCGGCTGCAATTGGACCAACCAACAAGCCAATTAATATTAAAGGTAAAATTGCTGGTATTTTTAATTTCCAAGCAACCCATTGTGCAAGTATTCCTAAAATAATGATTCCTCCTAATTCTATCATTCAATTATCGTTTTGGTGAAAATACTAATTCTAAAATTCTACTTCTATAATTTAACCCAAATTTAGAGTAAAAAGTTAAATTTTTAAGCCTAGACCACTATCTAACTCAATTTTTTTAAACTTAAAAAAATGGTATCTTACAATTTTTCATCAAAAAACTACTAACCTAATTGACAATAAAGCCCTTTAAAACCATTGGAATTGGTATCGCGTTTTCGCCCAATCTTAAAGCTAATATTTTTGAAGCTGCTAGACTAGCTTTATTTTTTGATGCTAAACTAATTATGATTCATATTGGAGCACAATCTGATGATAAGTCAAAAACCATAAATAGTATATTAAGTAGCTTTAAAAAAGATAATATAAAGTATGAAGTCGTCTTTAAATCAGGAAACCCAGTTGCTGCTATATTAGACACTACAAATAAAAAAGATATAGACCTTTTAATTATTGGAGCTGCTAAACGTGAAAATTTATTAAAATACTATGTTGGTTCTATTGCTAGGAAAATAACTAGACAAGCCAAGTGTAGTCTACTATTATTAATTAATCCATCTATTGACAGAATTGTCTGTAGACACATAGTTGTTAATGGATTAGAAGATCCAAAAACCGAACAAACCATAGCGACTGCCTTTTATGTTGCATCAAAACTTAAAGCCGAAAAAATAACAATAGTAGAAGAAATTAAGCCCAATGAAATTGCAGTTAATGTGGATGATGACAAATCTTTAAGACATGCTAATATTGTCAGAGAACGTATTAGTAATCGTGAAACCTCAAGAATTAATCATATAATTGAAGATTTACCACAAGAATATACTAATACTATTGCAATAAAATCGCAACCTATTTTTGGAACCCAAGGGTATTCCATTGGTCATTATGCCCAAATATCTCGAGCAGATTTGTTAGTCATGAACGCGCCAACAAAAATGACGTTTTGGGATCGTTTATTTCCGCATGATATTGAACATATTTTAACTGAGCTACCAACCGATGTTTTAATTATTCAATGAGTCCAAAACAAAATAATACAACAGTCTTTTTTAAAGCATTACCTAAAAATATATTTTCTGGTTTTGTGGTAAGTCTTATTGCCTTACCTTTAGGTTTAGGCTTGGCTATGGCTAGTGATGCACCTCCAATTTCTGGAGTAATTGCTGCTGTAATTGGTGGAATTTTAGTCTCTATTTTAGGTGGTAGTCACGTTACTATCTCTGGTCCAGGTAACGGATTAGTTGGTGTGCTTTTAGGTACTATTTTAACCTTGGGTATAGAAAGTGCTTATGCTGCCATTATTTGCTCTGGAGCCTTATTATTACTTTTAGGCTTTTTAAGATTAGGCAAATTAGCAGATTTTTTTCCATCCTCTGCCATTCAAGGTATGCTAGCTGCTATTGGTCTTATTATACTAGGAAAACAGTTTCATATTATGTTAGCGCATAGGATTAAAAGGGAAGATACGGTTGATTATTTATTCGAAATCCCATTTACTATAAACGATGCTATACATTACGATAATACAGGATTAATTTATGCTGCATTAGCCGGAGTTATTAGTTTTTTAATTATGATATTTTATTCTAAACTAAGAAACAAATACTTACAACTTATACCTGCTCCAATGTGGATTGTTATACTTTCTATTGGATTTAGTTATTACTTTGAGTTGGTTGCGCATCAAGCCAACCCAATTGCAATAAATTACATGATTTCTGGTATACCAGAATTTTCAGAAATTATATCGCAAATACCAACTGTGGATTTTAGTAAAATCGGGACATTTCCGTTTTGGACTAGTGTATTAGCTTTAACATTAATTGCTAGTATAGAGTCCTTGTTAAGCATCAAAGCTGTAGATAAATTAGATCCAGAAAAAAGAAGAAGTAATGTAAACAGAGATCTTAAAGCCTTAGGATTAGCAACCATAGGAAGTGGATTTTTAGGTGGTCTTAATGTCGTAACTGTAATTGCAAGAAGCTCAGTTAACGTTAATAATGGCGGTAGTAATAGGTCTTCCAACTTTTTTCATGCTTTCTTTTTAGTTATTTTTATTGTCTTATTTAGTACGCAATTAGCACGTATACCATTACCAGCATTAATGGCAATATTAGTTTACACAGGATATAAACTAGCGTCTCCAGAAAATATTAAAAAGATTTTTAGAATTGGAAAAGAACAGTTAATCATCTTTTTTGTTACCCTAATTGTTACATTAAAAATTGGTTTAATTTCAGGTATTTTATCAGGAGTATTAATCACATTTATTATACATATTGTCTTAAATAAAAGTATATCACTTTTTGCCAGAAATTGGCTTAAACCAAACGTTTTAATGTTTCAAGAAGATGGTCATTATTACATAAGTATTAAGCATTTTTGTAGCTTTTTAAATTTCTATAAATTAAAAGCTAAATTAGATGCAGTACCAGAAAACGAAGACGTTATTATTGATTTTTCGCTATGCCAATTTGTGGACCATACCGTTATGGAAAACCTTAATAACTATCAAGAGCTATTTGCAAAACGTGGTGGACACTTTGAAGTTTTAGGCTTAGATTTACACGATACAGACTCAGAACATCCATTTGCATTGCGTCGCTTACTTCCTGTACCAAATGTTATTAAAAATAGCTTGACGCGTCGTCAAACCACCATGGAGGAGTTAGCAAACGATTACAACTTAGACTACAATGCTAAAAAAGAAAAACAAACGGGCTTTTTAAACAATTTTTTATTTTTCAGGGTAAAACAAATCAACTACATCTATAACCAAACCATTAATAAAAGCAATGGTTTAAAATTATTTGATATCGAGTTTTCTGAAGGAGAATTTATTGCTAAAGAAGTCGTGCGTAGTACAATGCTTCATATTAAACTAAACAAACAAATTCCAGAGTTTACTCTAGACAGAGAAGGGTTTTTAGAAAAAGTCTATGCTTTTGCTGGTTTTAAAGATATTCCTATTAAAAACCACACCGATTTTTCCAATCGCTTTTATTTATTAGGTGAAGATACGCAAGCTATACAACAGTTTTTTACAGATGAAATCACGCACTTTTTTGAAAGTAATCCCTACTACCATATCGAGTCTAATGGTCAAGATTTGTTGGTCTTTGGACGGGAGCGATTAGCTAGTATAAAAGAAATTAAAGCACTTTACGATTTTGGTAAACGTCTAAAAGCGGTTATTTCTTAATAAAACCTTAATATTTTAAGTGTTTAACACTTATTTAGTAATTTGCAGGTAGTTTTAATACTAATACTTTATAATGAAATTACACCCAATACAAGCTGGTCATTTTAAACTAGATGGAGGTGCCATGTTTGGTGTTGTCCCAAAAACTTTATGGACCAGAACCAATCCAGCAGATGCTAATAATTTAATAGATATCGCTGCACGTTGTTTATTAATTGAAGACGGAAACCGTTTGACACTAATTGACACAGGAATGGGAACCAAACAAAGCGAAAAGTTTTATGGTCATTACAACTTATATGGAGATGATACTATTGAAAAATCTTTAAAAGCAGCAGGTTTCTCTACAGACGATGTTACAGATGTGTTTTTAACGCACTTACATTTTGACCATTCTGGAGGTGCTTTTAATTATAATAAAGACCGTACAAAATTAGAATCTGCCTTTAAAAATGCTCACTTTTGGAGCAATAAAGACCATTGGAAATGGGCAACAGAGCCTAACAGACGTGAAGTTGCCTCGTTTTTAAAAGAAAACATATTGCCAATGGAACAAAGTGGACGACTAAAATTTACAGACCTTCCGCAGGATGATATTTTAAAAAATTCAGCTTTAGGTTTCGATATATTTTATGCCAATGGACATACAGACAAACAAATGATACCAATGATTAATTACAAAGGTAAAACCATTTGTTTTATGGCAGACTTATTACCAACCGTTGGACATTTACCTTTACCCTTTGTAATGGGTTATGATACAAGACCATTGTTGACGTTAGACGAAAAAGAAAAATTCCTGAATCTAGCAGCAGATAACAATTATTACTTATTTTTGGAACACGATGCACACAACGAAATAATTACTGTGCAACACACAGAAAAAGGCGTACGATTAAAAGACACCTTTACTTGTAACGATATTTTTAATTAACAATTCAAAACAATTTATAATGAAGATTACCTATAAACCAATTTTATTTTCGGCTTTTGCTGCGATAGTTTTATCTAGTTGCGGTGGAAGTGCTCCAATATTATCTACACCTATAGAAAATATTGACAACACACCAATGAAAGAATCTGCTTTAACAGACGCAGAAGCACACAATTGGGGACACTTAGATTTAGTAAAAGATACTATTCCTGGTATGAGTGTTGATAAGGCTTACGCCGAAATTATTAAAGGTAAAAAAGGACAGCAAATTATTGTTGCTGTTATTGACTCTGGTATAGATATTACACACGAAGATTTAGATGGTGTTATCTGGACTAACCCTAAAGAAATTGCAGGAAACGGAAAAGATGATGACAATAATGGTTACATCGATGATGTCCATGGATGGAACTTTTTAGGAGATGGTTATGACGAGCAGTTAGAAATGACGCGTATTGTTGCAACTGGAGACACAAGTATCCCAAGATATGCTGAAGCAGCAGAAAAACTAGAAAAAGATTACCAACAAGCCTTAAGTGGTAAGCAACGTTACGACCAAATATATGGTCAAGTAAGTAGCGCAAATAAAGTATTAACTGCACACTTTAAAAAAGAAGATTATACACCTGCAGAAGTTAACGCAATCACTGCAGAAGAAGGATCTGAATTAGCAACAGCAGTAGCTACAGCTAAATTTATGTATGCTAACGGGATGACATCTATTTCTGAAGCTGAAAAGCAAATTAAAGGTGGTGTAGAGTATTTTACTGACCAATTAAACGCTAACTTAAATAAAGACTTTAACGGTCGTAAAACAGGAGATAATCCAAACGATTTTAACGATAAGCCAGGTTACGGAAACGGAAACGTTATGCCAGTAAAAAAATCTGAAAGTCATGGAACACACGTTGCAGGTATTATTGCTGCAGAGCGTAACAATGGTTTAGGAGCAAATGGTGTTGCTAATAACGTAAAAATTATGTCGCTTCGTGCAGTACCAAATGGTGACGAGTACGATAAAGATATTGCAAAAGCAATTAGATATGCTGTAGATAATGGCGCTAAAGTAATTAACGGTAGTTTTGGTAAAAGCTTTTCTATGCACCCAGAATGGGTAAGAGATGCTATCAAATATGCAAGTGATAAAGGTGTAATTTTTGTACATGCTGCTGGTAACGATAGTAAAGATGTAGATGTTGAAGCTAACTTCCCTGATGACAATATTGATTATGTAGAGTTATCAAACACTTACATTCGTGTTGGTGCATTAGCACCAAGTTATGGTACAAAATTAGTTGCTGGTTTTTCTAACTACGGTAAGAAAAATGTAGATGTTTTTGCTCCAGGAGCTCAAGTATATTCTACAACTCCAGAAAACGAATATGATACTAAAGGTGGTACAAGTATGGCTGCTCCTGCTGTTGCAGGTGTTGCTGCTTTAGTTTGGTCACAATATCCAAAACTAACAGGTGCACAAGTAAAACAAATTATTATGGATTCTGGTTTAGCTGTAACGTCTAAAGTTATTGTTGGTGGAGATGCTAAAAACATTCAACCATTTTCTGACCTAAGTCAATCGGCTAAAATTGTAAATGCTTATAACGCTTTAGTTATGGCTTCACAAATTTCTAAATAACAATTAATAATTCAAAAAAGCCTCAACCTATTATGTTGAGGCTTTTTTATTTCAATTTAAAACAATGAAAAAATTATTTCTTTTAATTTCCGCTTTTGGTATTTTATCGTCTTGTAATTCTACCAAACAAGTTGCCAATTCATCTAGTAACACAACAGATTCTAAATCTACCTATTGGCAACAACATGTAGATTATAAAATGGATATTGATATGGATGTAAACACGTATCAATACAATGGTAAACAAACGTTAGTGTATACTAACAACTCGCCAGATGTTTTAAATCGCGTGTATTACCATTTATATTTTAATGCCTTCCAACCAGGTAGCGAGATGGATGTACGTTCTCGTACTATTGAAGATCCAGATAGACGTGTTGGAGATCGTATTAGTAAATTGGCTCCAAACGAGATTGGTTACATTAAAGTAAAAAGCTTAAAGCAAGATGGTAAAACATTAAGCCATGAGACTGTTGGAACAGTTCTAGAGGTTGACTTAGCAAAACCTATTCAGCCAGGAGAAAGTGTGACTTTTACAATGGATTTTGATGCACAAGTACCACAACAAATTAGACGTTCTGGTCGTGATAATGCAGAAGGTGTTGCTTTATCAATGACGCAATGGTATCCTAAATTAGCAGAATATGATTTTGAAGGATGGCATGCTGACCCATACATTGGACGTGAGTTTCATGGTGTTTGGGGAGATTTTGAAGTAAATTTAACTATTGATAAAAATTACGTTGTTGGTGGTACAGGTTACCAACAAGGCGAAGCTGAAGTAAAAGGAAACAAAAAAACGTTACGTTTTAAAGCACCTAAAGTACATGACTTTACTTGGGCTGCAGATCCAGATTACATCCACGATACTATGCAAGTACCTAATGGTCCGATGCTAAACTTTTATTACAAAAACGATTTACCAGCAGAAAATTTACAGTTTTGGAAAGATTTACAGCCTAAAACAGTACAATTAATGCAATATCTATCTGAAAACGTTGGAAAATATCCATACGATCAATACTCTGTTATACAAGGTGGAGATGGTGGAATGGAGTACGCTATGTGTACTTTAATTACAGGAAAACGTAGTTTTGGTAGTTTAGTTGGTGTTACTGCACACGAAATGGCACATACTTGGTTTCAATTTTTATTAGCTTCTAATGAAGCAAAACATGAATGGATGGACGAAGGTTTTACAAGTTACATTAGTGATTATGCAATGGATGCAATTAATAATACTAACCTAAAAAATCCAGCTGCTGGAGCATATAATGGTTATTACTATTTAGTAAAATCAGGAAAAGAAAAACCACAGTCAACTCATGCAGATCGCTATGAAACTAACATGGCTTACGGTATTACTGCATATAATAAAGGATCTGTATTTTTATCTCAATTAGGATATATTATTGGAGAGGATAACCTAAAGAAAACGCTTAAAAAATATTTTGATGATTTTTCTTTTAAACACCCTAGACCACTTGATATTATTAGAACTGCTGAAAAGATTTCTGGTTTAGAGCTAGATTGGTACTTAATGGACTGGACACAGACTACAAATACCATTGACTATGCCATTACATCTCTTGAAGAAAATAATAGCATTACAACCGTTAATTTAGAGCGTATTGGGCTAATGCCAATGCCTTTAGATTTAGAAGTAGAATATACAGACGGAACAACAGAACAATATTACATTCCGTTACAAATGATGCGTGGTGAAAAACCAGTAGCAACTACAACTAAAATTATAAACGATTGGGCTTGGGCAATGCCAACCTATAGCTTTAGTATTAGTAAGCCAAAAAGCATGATTAAATCTATAACTATAGATCCAAATCAGTTAATGGCAGATATAGATAAAACTAATAATACTGTAAAACAGTAGATAAAAATAGATTAATCTATTTTATAAAAGCTACAACTTAGGTTGTAGCTTTTTTGGTTTTTAAAACGATATATTTGATAAACTTTGAGCAATACATTATTATGAAAAAAATTATACTGCTTACCTTATGTGTCTTAATTTTTTCTTGTAAAAATAATTCTAACGATACAATCACACCTAACAGCAATAAGACCACTAACAATAATGAAAAAAACACCAAACCTAATACAACGCTAGCTTTTCTTGTAAATGTAAAAAATTTAGAAAAGGATGTTGCAACTAATCCAATAGAGGCTTTTAAAAAATCTGCAACAACAGAAGCAAAAGAAGTTATATATATAACTAGTGACAATCTTAAAACTAGTTTAAACTTAGCTAAAAAACATGACTATGCAGTTATTACTGTAGAAGATCATACTATAATTAAGTTAAATTTACAAGATTGTAAACCATCAAATGCTTGGGATGCTTGTATGCCAAAAGCAGAAGGTTATATTAAAAAAGGGGACTTAATTTACCAAAATGACTATTGTAATAATATCATTGGATTACCAGATAATCAAGAGCGTATCTTATACTTGTTTTAAATAGTACAAATGTTTAACTTTTATTAATTTGTATATTAGCCTTTAATTAGATTTTAAACAGGATTACTTCTTGAACCATGCAGCAGATTGATCAAAAAATCACCACAATAATTAACCATTTTAATCTTAATAATTATGCGTTTTCAAAACGTATAGGTGTGACTGGTACAACTATTGACAGTATTATAAATGGACGTTTACAAAAGGATGGTACACGTAAAAAAACTAAGCCTGGTTATGACGTATTAAACGCCATTATTAATGTATTTGATATCAATCCAAATTATCTATTTGGAAAAAGTAAAGTTATGCTAAATCAAGATTTACCCAGTAGTCTATCATTTTCTAGTGTGCCTCAGGTAATTTCGGTAACAAGTGATAATAACGAAAATGTAATTTATGTACCTATAAAAGCAAGAGCAGGCTACCTAAATGGCTATGCTGACACCCAGTATATTCAAACCTTACCTTCTTTTTATATGCCTAATCTTGCCCATGGTACGTTTAGGTGTTTTGAAGTTCAAGGTCACTCAATGGTAAGTACATTTTTTGATGGAGATTTAGTATTTGCTAAATATGTAGAACAATTACAGGATATAAAAAATGATCAAATTTATGTTGTAATTAGTAAAAACGATGGTATTGTTTTAAAGCGTATTATTAATACCACTACAACGGATAAAAAACTGATTTTAAAAAGTGATAACAAGGACGGAAATTATCCTGATTTTTCAATAAACATTGAAGATATTATGGAAATTTGGCACGTAAAAATGTTTGCATCTAAACAAATAACTCAACCTGTTGATGTCTACGATAAGTTGCATGAACTTGAAACTAAATTAGTACAATTACAAGATTCAGTATTAAAAAAAGACTTAAAAAATAACTAATAATGCGTCTTACTTATAATAAACACGAAAAACTTAAAAGCCAAAAAGCAATCGAAAAATTGTTTGAACAAGGTAAATCAGTGTCTGCTTATCCATTACGTATGGTATATTTAAAAAATGATACTACTTTAAAAGTTGGTGTATCTGCTAGTAAACGTAATTTTAAAAAAGCTGTAGATAGGATTCGTGTTAAACGCTTACTTAGGGAAGGCTACAGATTAAATAAAAATCTATTAATAGACAATAATAATGACCATTTCACGCTTATGATTTTATATCTTAGTAAAGAAATGCCAGATTTTGAGGTAATTAATCAAAAAATGAAAACGTTATTATCTAAATTTAATGACCAAATTTCTAAACCATAAGGACTTTTATTTTCAAAATTCTTATCGCATTTAGTTCAAAAAAAATATCATGAAAAACATATTAAAAAAACGTCTTATAATTCCAATATTAGCTGTTACCATTTTATTTACAGGTACTGCTTTTAAAAGCGATTTTTTTGAAATAGCTAAACAAATAGAAATATTCACTACCCTTTTTAAAGAATTGAATATGAACTATGTGGATGAAACTAATCCTGCCGAATTAATGGATAATGCCATTAAAAATATGCTTAACGACTTGGATCCATATACAAAATTTTATAACGAGCAAGATGTAGAAGCAGAGCGTATACGTCGTACAGGAGATTATACAGGAGTTGGAGCAAGGATTAAGACACTAAAAGATAAATTATTGGTTATTGAGCCCTACAAAGACTATCCAGCAGACAAAGCAGGATTAAAAGCTGGTGACGAAATTACAGCAGTAGATGGCACAATACTAGATGGTTTTGATGGTGATGCTTCAGACCTTTTAAAAGGAACACCAAACTCTACATTAGAAATTACCTATAAACGTCAAGGAAAAACAAATACAACCACTGTTACACGATCTGAAATAGAAATTGATGCTGTTCCTCACTTTTCCATGATAGACGCTAAAACAGGTTATATTGTGCTTCAAAAATTTAACGAAAAAGCGTCTTTACAAACTGGTTATGCTTTAAAAGATTTAAAAGCACAAGGTGCAACACAAATAATCTTAGATTTAAGAGGTAATCCTGGTGGCTTATTAAACGAAGCGGTTAATGTAGTTAACCTGTTTGTACCAAAGGGACAATTAGTAGTTACCACAAAATCTAAAGTAAAAAAATACAATAAAACCTATTACACATCTAAAGAACCTATAGACACAAACATCCCAGTTGTAGTATTAATTGATGGTCGCAGTGCATCTGCATCAGAGATTGTTTCTGGAACACTACAAGACATTGATCGTGCAGTTATAGTTGGGTCTAGAAGTTTTGGTAAAGGACTAGTACAACGTCCTAAAAAGCTAACTTATGGTACACAATTAAAAGTAACAATATCAAGATATTACACACCTTCTGGAAGATGTATACAGGCTTTAGATTATTGGAACAGAGATGACAACGGTAACGCTGTAAGAGTTAAACAAGAAAATTACAATGTCTTTAAAACTAAAAATGGTCGTAAAGTGTTTGATGGTGGTGGTGTCTTTCCTGACGAAGCTTTAGAGGTGACTAAAAATACAGCAATAACAGACGCTATTTTAAATAGTCAAAGCATATTTGATTTTGCAACAACCTATTACTATAACAACAAGATAGAAGATATCTCTAAATTTAAATTAACAGATACCGACTTTAATACCTTTAAAAACTACCTAAATACATCAGGTTTTGAGTTTGAAACGGAAACTGAAAAAGCACTTAAAAAAGCAATGGAAGTTTCAAAATCTGAAAATTTAGATGACGATATTAGCAAGGATTATAAAACCTTAATAACTAATCTAGACAACTCTAAAGCTAAAGCAGTAGAGAATAATAAAAAACAATTAATTAACTTATTAACAGATGAAATTGTTAAACGTTACGTCTACAGAGAAGGCTTATATGAGTACTACAAAACTCATAATGAAGAGATTAAAACTGCAACAGATATTTTATCAAATACCTCAAAATACAATAGATATTTAAACTAAATAAGCTAACACATTTTAACATATTAAATTTTTGGTATATTTAATGCTAGTTTATAATCATGAAGCATTTATTTTTATTAATATTATTAAGCACAACATTAGGTTTTTCGCAAAGCGAATTAACACATGATGTGTATTTTAATACAGACGAATACGACGTTCCTTTAACTGAAGAAAACCGTATTTTACTATTTATTTCTAACTTAGATACCATAGCAATTCAAAAAATATCTATCTATGGTTTTACCGATGATAGAGGCTCTAATGACTATAATTTAGAGTTATCACAAAACAGAGCAAATACAATTAAAGAGTTGTTTTCCGGTTACGGAATTGACGAAAATTTAATTACCAATGTAAACGGAAAAGGTGAAATACTACTAAAAGTTTTAAACGAAGAAGAAGTCCACCAAATAAGAGGTTTAAACCGTAAGGTAGAAATTATTGTTACGCCAAAACTTCCCGAAAAAAAGACCATTACTAAACCTGAAGAAGTCACTGAAAATGATACAGATGATAGTAAAAAAACTACAGATGACATAGCTAAAGGCACCATAAAAAAAGGCGATAAAATAACGCTAGATAAAATTTATTTTAAAACCAGTTATAGTTACGTAACCTCAGAGTCTAAAAAAACTTTAGAAGATTTAGCTAAAATTTTAGTCGCTAAAAAAAACATCTATTTTACCATACAAGGTCATGTATGTTGCACGCAAATGAGTCGTGATGCGGTAGATAAAAAAACCAAAAAACGCAATCTATCTGTAGCCAGAGCTAAATATATTTATGATTATTTAGCTAGAAAAGGCGTTGATAAAAAACGAATGAAATACGTAGGAATGCGTCGTAAATTTCCACTTGGTGGAGCTCCAGAACTAGACAGACGTGTGGAAATTTTAGTAACTTATGTAGGTAAAGAAGATTAATTAATCTTTAATCATCGCTACGTGTGGTATACCATCTTCTAGGTACTCCTCACCTATTTCAAAAAATTCTAAACTGTTATAAAAACGTTTTAAATAACACTGCGCAGAAATCTTAATTTTAGTTTCGTTATAATATGCTGCAATAGCTTCTATTGAGGCTTTCATTATAGCAACACCATATTTATGTTGGCGCTCATTATGGGCAACCACTACTCTACCAATACTAGAAAATTCAAAATAATCACCTGGTTTAAAAACACGTGTGTAAGCCACTACTTTTTTGTTTTTAAAACCTATAATATGTAGTGCTTTTTGATCTTTACCATCAATATCCTGATACACACAATCTTGTTCAACCACAAAAACTTCACTTCGTAATTGTAAAATATCATACAACTCTTGTATTGTTAATTGGTCAAAAGTTTTAGTTTGTATGTCTAACATAATAGTAAATAATTAAAGTAAAGTAATAAATTAGACTACAACCTTAATAAGCTTGCAGTCTAATATAGGGTTATTAACTATTAACTGGTATTTTATCGACACGGTTTTGATGACGACCACCTTCAAACTTAGTTTCTAAAAATGTGTCTACCATAGCTATAGCTTGTTGTATAGCTGTATAACGTGCAGGAATACAAATAATATTAGCATCATTATGCTGTCTTGTTAGCTCTGTAATTTCTTTAGTCCAGCATATACCAGCTCTAACTTTTTGGTGTTTATTAGCAGTCATAGCTACACCATTGGCACTACCGCAAATTAAAATTCCAAAATCTACAGTATTGTTTGCTACATCATTTGCAACAGGATGTACAAAATCTGGATAATCTACGCTGTCTGTTTGGTCAGTACCATAGTTATTAACAGTGTAACCTTTTGCTTCTAAATGTTTGAGGATAGCAAACTTATAGTCTGTGCCTGCATGATCGTTACCAATTGATATTTTCATAGTAGTAGTTGTGTTATTGTTTATTAGATTTCAAAGTTAATAATTGATTACAAGTATTAATAAGTAATAGGTATTAACTTATTCATAAAAATTAAATTAGTAATTATTTAAAAATCAATCACTATTATTAAATTGTTAACTACTCAGGATTAAGTATTAATTACTTGTTAATATCTTGTGATTGTTTTTTAAAACTTTTGTTAGGATTATCCAGTTAATTTTACAAACCAAAATTGGTTATTAACAACCAAAAAAGTTAGCCTTTTTTTTTTGCATACTTATCATTAAAAAAATTACAGATACCAACATCAATTTTTAAAATACTTATCAAAAATCTGTTGTCAACAGTCGTTATTAACAGTTGTTAATAACATAAGTATTTACTTTAAAACCAAATACTTTAGATAGCTAATAACTTGTTAATAGACTCTATTATTAAACAAATCAAATCAAAATCTAAAAAAGTTATACCGCTATTAACAAGCTATAATAATCACTATTTTTTTTTTAAAATTTAAAAGAAAATAAATGATATATAGTATATATGTGAATAACTCTAAATTCAAGATTTAATATTAGTTTAATATCCATTAAATTATAATAACGTAGCTTTGTATAAACTTAATAACCAATCTTCTCCTTGTATTAAGTTATAAATAATAGAATTTCAAGTATCTTAGAGATTCAATAGATTACAAATTAAATGACAAAAAAAAAACACAGGAAACCTTCAAATAATAAGATTTCCAACCTTACAAATACAATCTTAAGTATTTTAAAAAAAGAAAGAAACCAAAGCTTTAACTATAAGCAAATAGCAGCTAAAATAGGAGTTAATGATGCTAGTAGTCGTAATCAGATTATTAAAAAATTAGCGCAACTTAAAGCTAAAGAGGAGATTATAGAAACAGATCGTGGAAAATTTAAAGCAGTTGTTAACACTGAGTATCATACTGGTATTTTTGATGCAGCTCAACGTGGTAACGGTTACGTTATTTGCGATGCTTTTGAGAACGATATTTATATAGCTTCTAACAATGTTAATAAAGCTCTAAATGGTGACGAAGTAGAATTATACGTTTATAAACGAAGAAAACAAGGTAAGCTTGAAGGCGAAATTACCAATATTATCAAACGTGCTAAAACTGAGTATGTTGGTATTATACAAATACACGAAAAGAAAAACTTTGCTTTTGTTGTTGTTGATGGTAATAAAATGAAAACTGACATTTTTGTGCCAATTAATAAAACTTTAAAAGCCCAAGATGGAGATAAAGTTGTGGTTACAATGGAGGATTGGCCAGACAAAGCAGATTCTCCTAATGGTCGTGTGATTAAAGTTTTAGGTAAAGCAGGTGAGCATAATACAGAAATACATTCTATACTAGCAGAATATGGTTTACCATACGAGTTTCCATCTGAAGTAGAGGATTATGCAAATTCTATTGACTTAAATATTACTGCAGAAGAAATAGCAAAACGTCGTGATATGCGTAAAGATTTAACCTTTACCATAGATCCAAAAGATGCAAAAGATTTTGATGATGCGTTATCATTTACAGTTTTAGATAATGGTTTATATGAAATTGGAATCCATATTGCAGATGTATCACACTACCTTAAGGAAAATACTGTTTTAGATGACGAAGCCTATGAGCGTGCAACCTCAGTATACTTAGTAGATAGAGTAGTACCTATGTTACCAGAAATTTTATCTAATGGTGCTTGTTCATTACGTCCTCATGAAGAGAAATATACGTTTTCAGCAGTATTTAAAATTAATGATAAAGCCGAAATTAAAGACCAATGGTTTGGTCGTACAGTAACGTATAGTGATGCTCGTTTTGCTTATGAAGAAGCACAGGCAATCATCGAAAATAATATTACTTTTAACAAATCCGAAATCATTTCTAACCCAGAAAAAATAGATACAACCATTCCAAATGAAGTATCATTAACTGGTAAACAGTATAATACAACTCCAGAAATAGCACAAGCGGTTTTAAAATTAGACGAACTAGCTAAAAAAATGCGTAATAAACGTATGCAATCAGGAGCTATTAGTTTTGATAAAGTAGAAGTTAAATTCTCTTTAGATCAAGATGCAAATCCTATTGGTGTTCACTTTAAAACTAGTAAAGATGCTAACAAGTTAATAGAAGAATTTATGCTTCTGGCTAACAAAAAAGTATCAGAGTTTGTTTCTAAAATGAAACCGGAAAAAACTTTTGTTTACCGTGTTCATGACGAGCCAGATGAAAGTAAACTAGCTGCTTTACAAGGCGTAGTTGCTAAGTTTGGTCATAAACTAAACTTTAAAAGTAAAGCCGGAATTGCATCATCTTTAAACCAGTTATTAACAGATGTTCAAGGTAAAAAAGAACAAAATTTGGTAGATACTTTAGCAATTAGAACCATGTCTAAAGCAGAGTATACCACTAAAAATATAGGACATTACGGATTGGCTTTTGGAGATTATTCTCATTTTACCTCACCAATTAGACGTTATCCAGATGTCATGGCACATAGATTGTTACAACGTTATTTAGATGGCGAAAAAAGTGCTAATCAAGAGGAATATGAAGAGAAGTGTAAACATTCTAGTAACATGGAATATTTAGCAACTAAAGCAGAACGTGACTCGATTAAATACATGCAAATTAGATTTATGCAAGACCATCAAGACGAGGAATTTGTTGGTGTAATTTCTGGTGTAACCGATTGGGGAATTTATGTAGAGATTATCTCTAATAAATGTGAAGGTATGGTTAGAATTAGAGATATTAATGACGATCATTATGATTTTGATCAAGAGCAATTTGCATTAGTTGGACGTAATACTAAAAAAGTATATCAACTTGGAGATGAGGTGATTGTTAAAGTAAAACAAGCCGATTTAGTAAAACGTCATCTTGACTTTAACTTAATTGGTAAGCACGAAGGTTAATAGTAACTAACCTTTTTTAACCCTCAAAAAAATTTTAAAAAATGTATCAATTAACTTTAAGTTTTTGATACATTTTTTTTTAGCCAGTATATAGTTTTCGTTATTAACAGTAACTTTTTATTACATTTAACTACTAATATTTAAAACCAATAATCATGATATTAACAACAACAAATTCTATTGAAGGATTTAGAATAATTGAATACAAAGGGATTATAACAGGAACCTCTTTTGAGACTAAAACAAAATTTTCTTTTAAGACCGAAAAAAATAAAGAGTTAACAACAGACGTTATAAATGAAGCAAAGGAGCATGCTTTTCAAGAGTTACAAACCAATGCAAGTAATTTAAATGCAAATGCAGTAGTTGGCATAAATGTTGATTTTGAAACCGTAAATGGCTCTTATTTTTTTGTTTCAGTAACAGGAACAGCAGTAAGCGTAGCACCTCAAAAATAAATACTTAGTCTTTTTATTTTTTTAGTGTGGTTATAAATAAAAACTAATATTACTAAAAGTGTAACACTTGCAAAAAAGAAGCCTCTTTATTAAAACAAAACCTTTTTTAAAATGAAAAATTTATTAGTTACAGTTTTCTTTTTAGCAACAACTTTAATTTTTGCTCAAAATCCAAAAAACAAAAATGTTGGTGATTTTAACGAAGTTAAAGTCTTTGACTTAATTAAAGTAAGTCTTGTAAAATCTGACGAAAATAAAGTTATGATTACTGGAGAGGATGTAGATGATGTAGAGATTATAATTAAAAACAATACTTTAAAAGTACGCATGAAATTTGACCGTAGTTTTGATGGTACCAAAACGTTTGTAGCTGTACATTATACAGATTTAAAGGTCATAGATGCTAATGAAGGAGCCATAGTTGTTGGTAACGAGTTAATAACTCAGGACAGCATAGAGCTTCGTGCACAAGAAGGTGCTTCTATAATTGTTGGGTTAGACGTTAATACAGTTAATGTAAGGGCTGTTTCTGGAGGTATTGTAGAAACTAGAGGTAAAGCCAACACCCAAGATATTACGCTTAATACAGGAGGTATTTATGAAGGTCGTGATTTTGAAACAAAAAATACAACAGTAAAAGTTAGAGCAGCTGGTGAAGCAGAGGTTAATGCAAGCGATTCTGTAGATGCACGTATTACAGCAGGTGGAACCATTGATATTTATGGAGATCCACAAATAGTAACTAAAAAGCACACGTTTGGAGGTTCTATCTCTGTAAAAAATGAGTAAATAACTTGACTCGGTTTATAATAAGGCTTCAAATTTAATTTGAAGCTTTTTTTATTTGTAGCTATAGTACTATGTGTTAATTAAATATTTTCTTTACTTTGTAATAAACACAATTAAAATCAATGTTTGACGATATACTTGCAGCTATCCCTTTTGGTATAATACTTTCTTTTACCGTAGGACCTGTATTTTTTGTATTGTTAGAAACTAGTGCTACTAAAGGGGTAAGAAGTGCATTAATATTTGATGCTGGTGTAATTTTAGCCGATATTTTATTTATTGTAGTCGCCTTTTTTAGTACTGAAAGGTTACTGGGTAAAATTGAAAATGACCCTAATTTTATAATATTTGGTGGTGTATTATTGGTGTTTTATGGCATAATTTCGTTTGTTAAAACATCGCGCTCGTTTAGATCTATTGTTAAAGAATACCATAAAGTAGAATTTAAAAAAGGCTACGGTAAATTATTTGTCAAAGGATTTTTACTTAACTTTATTAACATTGGTGTCTTATTAGGTTGGCTAGGTTTTATAGTTTTGGCAAGTAAAATTACAACTTCGCATAACGGAGTAATTGTTTTTGTTACAACCATGTTGGTTGCCTATTTTGTAACAGATCTAGTAAAAATTATTGCAGCTAAAAGACTTAAAAATAAATTAACGCCACGTCTTATTTTTAAAACTAAAAAAATTATTGCTTTAGTTATTTTAGGATTTGGTATTTTGCTGTTAGCACAAGGTTTTTTTCCAGAAGAAAAAGAAAAAATTAAAGAAAAGCTTGAGCAAATTAATCCATTATAATTTCAATTATTTGAAAACCTTTCCACCTAAAAAATTTAGTTTACCACTTCGCATTTGTATTTCAATAATACTTTTAGGTAGCTTATTTAAAATTATGCATTGGCCAAATGCTTATCAACTAATGACTATTGGTATTAAAGGTATTTTGATAGTATATCCAATTAGATTTTTCTTTAAACAAGACAAAGTAACCATGGATTATATTAAAGTTGTTATGATTGTTTTATGGTGTTTAAATTTTCTTCTTGGATTTAATCAGGTATTTAGTTTTGGAGGTCTTTTAATACTGTTTGGTTGGTGGTTATTAATAGATAGCGCTAATTATTTTAATAACAATCGACTTGTCCTTTCCTATATTGCACAAAAAGTATATTACGGTTTTGTAGCTATTAGTATTGGTAGTATTGCTTTTGGCTCAATTTTTAAAATTCAACATTGGCCTTACGCTAATATCTTATTTACTTTAGGTGTTGTTTTGGCTGCTATTATATTGATTGTAGATTATTTTGTAAGACGCAAAAAATAAGATGTCTAAAACGCAATATCATATATACGTTGTGGAATTATCTAAAAAAATATTTACTCAAAATACAAAGTTTAGAGTTGCCAATCCACAGTTTAATGGTGTACTAGAATGTTTGTATGTTGGCATGACAAGCAAAACACCTAAAGAACGTTTTTTACAACATAAAACAGGTTACATTAATAAAAAAGGACACAAGTTATCGTCAAATATTGTCCAGAAGTATGGCATGTATTTACGACCTAGTTTATACAACCATATTGGTCCAATTGCAACTAGAGCAGAAGCTTTAAAAATGGAAGAAGCATTAGCTTTAGACTTACGTCGAAAAAAATATGCGGTGTGGTTTAATTAACTTGTCATTGCGAGGCACGAAGCAATCTTTTCATAATTTTCAATCATAATTAGAAAAAATAAATGTTTTATCTAAGTTTTATACTTACATGATTGTTATTGTGTAACCTGCTTTTAATCATTTAAAATTCATATAAAAAAAAGACATAAAAAAAAGCGCTACTTATAAAGTAACGCTTTCTTGAGGTGTCGAGCGGATTCGAACCGCTGTAGATGGTGTTGCAGACCACTGCCTAGCCACTCGGCCACGACACCCTTAATAGGACAGCAAATATAAAAATAATTACCGTTTTACCCTATTTCTGTTAGTTTTTTCTTTTTTCTGTTAATTCTACTGTAACCATCTGTACATCACCACCAATTGGAGGATTTATTTTACTTACAGCAACCGTTGCAATAGTAATTAAGGTATCTTCTTTAAAAATACGATCTAAAATACGCTTAGCAACATGCTCTAAAAGTGCACTTGGTGTCGCCATTTCTTCAACTACAACTTTGTTTAAAAATACGTAATCTACTGTATCTTCTAATTTATCAGATGTTGTACTTTTTTGTAAATCTGCTTTCACTTTTAAATTTACTAAATAGTCGCTTCCAATAGCAGTTTCTTCTTTTAAACAACCATGATATGCAGTAACACGTATATTTTCAACTTTAATTATTCCCATTTTCTTTAAATTTTGAGCAAAAGTACCTAAAATAGTAGTTTACTAAATTTTTAAAGTGTGGTTAAATTCATTTCAACTAAAAAATAACTAATTTTACAGCTTATTATTAAGTTGATATAATAGCAATAATCAATTACAATAAAGCAAAACACGTATGTCTGAAGATAAAAAGTCACTCAATTTTTTAGAGCAAATTATAGAAGAAGATTTAACCAATGGTTTAGATCAAAGTAAACTACGTTTTAGATTTCCGCCAGAACCAAATGGGTATTTACATATTGGTCATACTAAAGCAATTGGTATTAGTTTTGGTTTAGGCGAAAAATATAATGCACCAGTTAACCTTAGGTTTGATGATACTAATCCAGCAAAAGAAGAGCAGGAGTATGTAGATGCTATTAAAGAGGATATCTCTTGGTTAGGCTATAAATGGGCAAACGAGGTATACTCGTCAGACTATTTTCAAATTCTATTTGATTGGGCTGTACAATTAATAAAAGATGGTAAAGCGTATGTGGATTCTCAATCTTCTGTCGATATGGCAGAACAAAAAGGGACACCAACACAACCAGGAGTTGATGGACCATTTAGAAATAGAACTGTAGCAGAAAACTTAGACCTTTTTATGCGCATGAAAAATGGCGAGTTTAATGAAGGCGAACATATTTTACGTGCTAAAATAGACATGCAGCATCCTAACATGTTAATGCGTGATCCATTAATGTATCGTATTTTAAAGAAAGCACACCATAGGACAGGAGACGATTGGTGTATTTATCCAATGTATGACTGGACGCATGGAGAAAGTGACTATATCGAGCAAATTTCACATAGTTTATGCTCACTAGAGTTTAAGCCTCACAGAGAGCTTTACGACTGGTTTAAGGAGCAAGTGTATGATTATTCTAAATCAGAGTATCCAATGCAACCTAAACAACGTGAGTTTGCACGTTTAAACCTTAGTTATACTATCATGAGTAAACGTAAGTTGCTTAGGTTAGTAGAAGAAGGTATTGTAAACGGTTGGGATGATCCACGTATGCCTACAATTTCAGGACTACGTCGTCGTGGTTTTACACCAACAGCTATCAGAAAATTTGTAGAAACTGTTGGAGTCGCTAAACGTGATAATATTATTGATGTTGCACTTTTAGAGTTTTGTATACGTGAGGATTTAAACAAAAAAGCACCACGTGTAATGGCTGTTTTAGACCCTTTAAAAGTGGTTATTACAAATTATCCTGAAGATAAAGAGGAATGGTTAGAAGCCGAAAATAACCAAGAAGACGATGCAGCAGGTTTTAGAAAAGTACCTTTTTCTAGAGAAATCTATATTGAAAAAGAAGATTTTAAAGAGGAAGCTAGTAGTAAGTTTTTTAGACTAAAACTAGGCGGAGAAGTGCGTCTTAAAAACGCTTATATCATTAAAGCAGATAGTGTTGTTAAAGATGCTAATGGAAATATAACTGAAGTACATTGTACATACTCTGAAGACACAGAACGTCGTATTAAAGGGACTTTACATTGGGTAAGTATTAAGCATGCAGTTAAAGCTGAGGTTAGAGAATACGATAGATTATTTTTAGACGAAGCACCAGATAGTCACGAGGATAAAGATTTTATGGAGTTTATTAATCCAAACTCTTTAAAAATTATAGACGCTTTTGTGGAGCCTAGTCTAAAAGAAGCTAAGGTAGGAGAGCAGTTTCAGTTTCAACGTTTAGGATATTTTAATGTGGATAACGACTCTAAAGCAGACGCTTTAGTATTTAATAAAACTGTTGGTTTACGTGATAGTTGGGCAAAACAAAAACCAGCTACTAATGCGCAAAATAACCAACAAAAACAAACGCAACAAAACAATCGTCCTGCTATAGAGCAAATAAAATCATACGGTAAAAAGTACGATAGGATGAAGCCAGAACAACAAGATAAGGCTAAAGCCGAAATACAAGCACTAGCTAAGGACGTTGCCTATCAAGATTTAGAGCCACTTTTTGGTACAGCAGTTAAAAAAGTAGGAACTCGTGTTATTACTATGATAACCTTGGGTGTTTTACTAGATAATGGTTTAGATAAAAACGAAGCGATAACCGACTTTATTAACAAAGCGTTGGAAGACAAAAGCGAGCTGTTAGTAAACGAAGCAAAAGCGCTTAACTAATAATTTAAAAACCTATCAAATGTAAAAGTTTGATAGGTTATTTTTTTATATTGAAACAACTAAAAATAGTTCTATTTTTTCTTATTGTTTGTATTAATAATACAAACGCACAAGACTATCCTGTTATTAGTGACATGGTAACAGATAATGCCTATATTTTTAGTAACAATGAAGCCCAACTTTTAAGAGATAAATTAACTGCTTTTGAAGCCAGAACAACACATGAAATTGTTGTACTAACCATACCAGATTTGGATGGTGAAAATATTGAGTATTATGCGTATTCTGTATTTAATCAAGAAGGTAATAACTTTGGTAAAGTAGATGTTGACAATGGTATTTTAATTTTAATAGCTGTTAATGACAAGAAGGTTAGGATAGAAGTAGGAGATGGTTTAGAGCCTATTATTACAGACGCTTTTGCATCAAGAGTTATTAGACATAGGATAACACCACTTTTTAAACAAGGTCGTTTTTTTGAAGGTATTGATGATGCAACCTCAGAGCTTATTAAATTAATTGATGATCCAATTTATGCTAACGAGTTTTCTAATTTTATAAATAAAGAAGCAGTATCAACAAACGATAAGTCTACAGATGGTGTACATTTTATAACTAAATTAATTGTATCAAGTTTTTTATTATTTGTCTTTTTTTGGATTACTATGTATGCTTATTATAGGTTAGTAATTAAACAAAGTTTTAAAACATTTAAACTTAAAAAATTATACAATACTCATAAGACTAAGTTTTTGATGTATGCTGCTATAGCATTACTAATTATTGATAGTTTTTATGTTTTTTTTCTGAAACTATTTTTTGGAATATTAATAACTGGCTTTTTATCCATATTTGTATTTATAGGTTATTTTGTGTTATTAAAATTAGCTTTTACTAGAGCAATACTTATTTTTAAAAGTCTTTTTACAGGACAATTAGGTGTAGTTATTTATCTGTTTTATATACCAGCAACAGTATTTTTGTTTGTTGCAGGATTTATATTTGGTTCAATGCCAATTGTAATGGGTTTCTTTTTTTTGCTTGATATTGTTTTTAATAAAAATATCAACAGTGTAATGGCTAACGTAGATTTTATTTATGTCTTAGGTGGTTTTATATTTGTTATTATACTGTTTCATTTTATAGCAATATATTTTGCTATTTATCAAATTAAAGGAGAATATAATAAGTCGTTTGGATTTGCTTTTTTTAAACGCGATGCCAAATTATCTGCTACATTAAATCCAGGTTCTGCTAGAGGGTATACTTCATCAGGTGCCTCAAGTTACTCGTCTTCATCGTATTCTTCGTCAAGGTCATCATCTTCAAGCAGTAGTTATTCTGGTGGAGGAGGACGATCCTCTGGAGGAGGTGCAAGTGGTAGTTGGTAATACTTTAGGAGACTTTTACAGCTTGTATTTTGTAAAGTTTTATATTAATATAGACCAATTAATTAGTTATTAGTCTTTTATTTATACTCGTGATTCACTTTAAAATTTATAAATCGGTTATAGATCTCCCTGATTATTGGGATGCTTTACCGACTAATGATTTGTTTTTAAAAACTCCTTTTTTAAAAGCCTTAGAGCACTCTTGTCCAAAAAATATTAGTACTAATTATATTGGCATTTTTAAGGATAATAATTTGGTAGGAATAGCTATTATACAACGCGTGCAGTTATATCTTGATGATGTCTTTAGAAATCCTACAGATAATGTCTTAAAACGTCTTACAAAAGCTTTAATAGCTACTGTAGTTAGAGGTAATGCTTTAATTGTTGGTAATTTGATGCATACTGGTCAACATGGTCTGTATTTTAATACTAAAATGATTTCTCAAACCCTGTTTTTGGATACTATTTTTAAAGTTATTGACGCGTTATCATTTCAAATTAAAAAGGAAGACAAAAAACGTGTTAGGATAATATGTTTTAAAGACTATTTTGAAAACGATAACATCCATCAAAATCAACATTTATTTACTAAAAACAAGTTATATAAATTACAAGTCCAGCCTAATATGGTTTTGGATATAATACCAAGTTGGAGTAGTAGTCAAGATTACGTTTTAGCATTAAGTAAAAAGTACAGAAGTCGTTACAAATCTGCTTTAAAAAAAGCAACTTATATTATTAAAAAGGAATTAGATTTAAATGAAATAAATACAGCTTCAGAAGCTATATATAAGTTATATAAAAACGTTTCGGATAATGCTAAGGTTAATTCTTTTGTGTTGGATAAAAGGCATTTTTTCAACTTAAAAAAAGAATTAGATCAAGATTTTAGGCTGTTTGGGTATTATCTAAATGATCAATTAATAGGGTTTTATACCTTAATTTTAAACAATAACCAGTTAGAAACTTACTTTTTAGGTTATAATCCGGATTTTCAATCCAAGTACCAATTGTATTTAAATATGTTGTATGATATGTTAGATTTTGCAATTACAAATGGGTATAAAAAGGTGGTTTATGCTAGAACTGCAATGGAGATTAAAAGCTCAGTTGGTGCTAAGCCTAATGCTATGAGTATATATATTAAGCATACTGACAATTTAATTTTAAATCCAACTTTAAAGTATATTGTAAACACATTAAATCCTACTTCAAAATGGGAGGAAAGACATCCATTTAAATAAGACTTTAGTAAATCTTTAGCATTATATTTTTTGTTTTGAAACGCCTTTACATTAATTTAGGTAAATAACTTAAAATCATACAGCTATGAATACGTCTCAAGAACTATTAACAAAAATATCTCAAAAAACAATTGAAATTAAAGAACATTATCCAGAGCTTCAAAAGTATCTAGATGAAACCAGGATTACCTTACCACATGGTGATAATAGTGATGCTAAAGTGGATACGGAATCATTACAAAATTATTTAAATAGTTTAAATGAAATGGTTGATAAATATAAATCTAACTCATAAAAAAAGCCTCACATTTTGTGAGGCTTTTTTAGTATAAACTAAAGGATTAGTTTTCCTTTTTCTTTGCGTTTTTCATCGCTTCTCCAATTTGATTACTTGCTGTAAAACTTGCAACCATATCGTTTAGCATTGTACTTCCTGCTTGAGGTGAGTTTGGTAATAATATTAAGTTACTGTTAGTCTCACTACCAATAGCTTGTAATGTATCATAATGTTGTGTAACTACAATTAAAGCAGATGCCTCTTGACTGTTAATACCAACACGATTTAATACATCTACAGACTCTTCTAGACCTCTAGCAATCTCACGTCTTTGGTCCGCAATACCTTGACCTTGTAAACGCTTACTTTCAGCTTCAGCTTTAGCTTTTTCAACTATTAAGATACGTGCAGCATCTCCTTCAAATTGCGCAGCAGTTTTTTCTCTGTCTGCAGCATTAATACGGTTCATTGCAGCTTTTACTTGAGCATCTGGATCTATATCTGTTACTAAGGTTTTAATAATGTCAAAACCATAGTCTGACATGGCATCATTTAATTCAGTTTTTACTGCAATTGCAATATCATCTTTTCTAACAAAAACATCATCTAATTTCATTTTAGGTACTTCGGCACGTACCACATCAAACACATAACTTGTAATTTGTTCATGTGGATAATCTAATTTGTAAAAAGCATCATAAACTTTTTGACTAATTACACGATATTGTACAGATACTTTAAGACGTACAAATACATCATCTAAGGTTTTAGTTTCAATAATGACATCTAATTGTTGGATTTTTAAGCTTAATCTACCTGCTATTTTATCTACTACAGGAATCTTTAGATGTAATCCTGATTGGCGTATGCTATGGAATTTACCAAAACGCTCTACAATAACAGCTGTTTGTTGTTTTACAACAAAAAATGAGGATAAAAAGACAAATAGTACAAGGACTATTAGGATAATAAGTGTTGGATTCATGAAAAATGGATTTTAATGGTTATACTACTATGGTTACTAAATTAAGTTATATTTGCGGACAAACCCCTTAATTTACTATGAAAAAAATTCAATTCATCTTATTAGTAGCACTTACTATAGGTTTTGTTACAAAAAACTTTGGTCAACATACAAGTTATAAAATTAAAAACGGATTTTCTTTGGGTGGAGGAATCACTCAATTTGATATCATTACAGACAATTTTGAAACTAAAAAAGGAGACGGTTGGATTGCTAACATGACTGCTACAGTGGATATACCTCAAAAATGGTTTAATGTTAGTTACGGTATGCAATTGTCTGAAAACACGATTAGTACAACTGGATTTGATTTAGCATCTACTTTATTAGCACAAGATGTGCAGTATAAAATTTTTACTGCTCAAGTACAATTTTTATGGCATGCTAAACCTTTTAGAAGCTCTCATTTTACTATAGATTTTGGTCCTATGTTACAATATAATAGTGATTTAGAGTTAAGTGATGACCAACAAGAAGACTTTATATTAGCAGATTTTGATACCGTTCAGGCTAAAGCAGTAAAGGATTTAAATAACTTTAATGTTAATGGTACTGTTGGTGCAACTTTAGGTATTGGCTTTTTTAAATTAAGAGCCCAATACATTTATGGGTTTACTAATATTTTAGGTGCTTTAAATGACTCAGATTTTAATCAAGCATTAGGTAGAGATTTTAAAGGAAACCAAAGCATGTTTGCCTTTACAGGAATGTTAACTTTTTAGGTTTTATATTACATAAAAGACATTAAAAAAGCCATCTAAATTAGATGGCTTTTTTGTTTTATATACTTTTAATAAGTTGTTCTATGCGTTTGATACTTTCGTTTTTACCAATCATATACATTATATCAAAAACATCAGGTCCTTGTAAGGCACCAACTAAAGCCAAACGTAAAGGCATCATTACTTTACCAAAACCGATGTCATTTGAAGTAATCCATCCTTTTATGTCTTTTTGAAGGGTTTCCACTTCAAAATCTTCAATGTTAGATACAATAGCTAAAACATCTGTCATTATAGCCTTAGTATCCTCTTTAAAGGCTTTTTTAGAAGCTTTTTCATCATAACTTTCTGGAGCAACAAAAAAGTAACTGCTTAAATCCCAAAAGTCATTGACAAATGTGGCACGTTCTTTAATTAATCCAACAACTAATGCTATATAATTTACATCAATTGCCTCTAATTGTTTGTGGTTTTTTTGAAAAGCTTCTGCTAAATCGTCGTTAGATTGCTCTTGCATGTAATGGTGATTAAACCATTTAATTTTATCTGGATCAAAACGTGCTCCTGCTTTATTTACTCTGCTTAAATCAAAAGCAGCAACTAATTCTTCTAACTCAAAAATCTCTTGTTCTGTACCAGGATTCCAACCTAAAAAAGCTAAAAAGTTAATAACTGCCTCTGCAAAGTAGCCTTCTTCTTTATAACCAGTAGCGCTATCACCAAATTCTGGATTCCATGCTAAAGGAAACACTGGAAAACCTAACTTATCACCATCACGCTTACTTAATTTTCCTTTTCCTGTTGGCTTTAATATTAATGGTAAATGTGCAAATTCTGGTTGTTCCCATCCAAAAGCTTGGTATAATTGAAAGTGTAATGCTAAACTTGGTAACCATTCTTCACCTCGTATAACATGCGTAATTTCCATTAAATGGTCATCTACAATATTTGCTAAGTGGTACGTAGGCATACCATCACTTTTAAATAATACTTTATCATCTAAAACGTTAGTATCTATTTTAATATCACCACGAATAATATCTTTTAAATGTAGTGTTTGATCTTGTGGACTTTTAAATCTAATAACGTAATCGTCTCCAGCATCTAATTTAGCTTTAACTTGCGTTTCTGTAAGAGCTAACGAGTTGCTTAAATTTAAGCGATTATGCCAATTATAAATAAACGTTTTACCATTAGACTCGTCTTGAGTTCTATGAAAATCTAATTCCTCTGACGTATCAAAAGCATAGTAAGCATTTCCGCTAGCAACTAATTGGTCTGCGTATTGTTTATATAAATCTTTACGCTCACTTTGTCTGTAAGGTCCAAATTTTTCGTTTTTACCTGGTCCTTCGTCAAAAGGAATATTACACCAATTTAAGGCATCTACAATGTATTGTTCTGCACCTTCTACATAACGATTTTGGTCTGTATCTTCAATACGTAACACAAAAGTACCATTATGCTTTTTGGCAAATAAATAGTTAAAAAGAGCTGTACGTACACCTCCAATATGTAAAGGTCCTGTTGGACTTGGTGCAAAACGCACTCTGACTTGTTTTGACATCTTGTTTTGTTTGAGTTTACAAAGATAGAATAGAGTAGTAGAAACAGCAAAAAAATAAGGATAAAGAACAGCTTTATACACAGGCTTTTTTTCCGCGTAAGCGATTACCTTTAACAATAACTTATAATCCTAAATATTTAGGTGTAAAAATAAAAATGTATTTTAGTCAGTTAAATAGCAATTACTTGAATAATTTTAATACAATACAAACCAAATTAGAGCAATTTATTAGAAAATATTATACTAATGAGTTGATTAAAGGTGCCATATTATTTTTTAGTATTGGCTTGCTGTATTTTATTTTTACACTGTTAATCGAACATTTTTTATGGCTAAGTCCAACCGCTAGAACCGTTTTGTTTTGGATGTTTATAGTTGTCGAATTAACCCTGTTTGTTAGATTTATTGTCCTACCATTAGCTAGATTATTTAAACTTAAAAAAGGTATTGATTATAAAAAAGCATCTTCAATTATTGGTAATCATTTTCCAGAAGTTAACGATAAGTTACTTAATGTTTTACAATTAAAGGAAGCTGGTAGTCAATCGGAATTATTATTGGCAAGTATTGATCAAAAATCAGAAGAATTAAGCCCAATACCGTTTAAGTTAGCAGTTAATTTTAAACAAAACATAAAATATTTAAAATATGCAGCTATACCTATTTTAATATTTGTAATTGCTGCTATTTTTGGTAAGTTAAATTGGTTTAGCGATAGCTACAAAAGGGTTGTTAATTATCAAACTGCTTATGAGCCTCCTGCTCCTTTTACTTTTTTTGTGTTAAATGAAAACTTACAAACTACTCAAAATAAAGAATTTAGGTTGTTAGCAACAACGCAAGGCGACGTAGTACCTGATAATGTTAAAATTACTTACAATAACGAAACTTATTATTTGCAACAACGTCAATCCGGAACTTTTGAATACGTTTTTGAACAACCCAATACAGACATAACTTTTAATTTTACTGCTAATGGTGTTACTAGTAAACCATACACTTTAAAAGTTGTAGAAGTACCTACATTGGTTGGGTTTGATATGCATTTGGAGTATCCAAACTATACCAATAAACGTAACGAAACTTTAAAAGGTATTGGTAATGCAATTATACCACAAGGAACCAAAATTACATGGCAGCTTAAAACTAAAGCGACAGAAAAGGTCGATTTAATAAGTACAGATACTCTTGTTTTTTCTAGCATAAAATCTGGTTATTTTGAGATCTCAAAAAAGGTATATGCTAATTTTGATTACAATATTAGCACCAGTAATAAGTCAATTAAAAATTACGAAAACTTAGCTTACGGCATTACTATTATCAAAGATCAATATCCTGATTTAAAGTTAGAAGTTAAGGTAGATAGTTTGGATAATCAAACCCTGTATTTTAAAGGACAAGTAAGTGATGATTATGGATTAAGTAAACTACAATTGGTGTATTATCCAAAGGATAATCCAGCTGGTAAAAACACGATAAACATTCCAGTCGCAAAATCTAATTTTGATCAATTTATAAGCAGTTTTCCTAATAACTTATCTGTAGATGCAGGTGTGTCTTATGATTTGTATTTTGAGGTATTTGATAACGACGCTGTTAATAGTATTAAAAGTACTAAAAGTTCTGTGTTTAATTTTAGAAAACGTACACAGGATGAGGAAGAAGAAAAGCAATTACAAGAGCAAAATCAAACCGTTAAGGATTTAAATAAGTCTTTAGAAAAATTTGACAAACAGCAAAAGGAATTACAAGAGTTATCTAAAACGCAAAAAGAAAAAGCGGAATTAAACTTTAATGATAAGAAAAAATTTGAAAACTTTTTAAAGCGTCAGAAAGAACAAGAACAAATGATGAAGCAATTCAACAAAAAGTTGAAGGATAATTTAGACGAATTTCAAAAAGATAAAAAGGAAGACGATCAGTTTAAGGAAGATTTAAAACAACGCCTTAAAGATAATGAAGAGCAACTTAAGCAGGATGAAAAATTGCTTGAAGAATTAGAAAAACTAAAAGACAAATTTAGTAAAGAGCAATTTACAAAAAAGTTGGACAATCTTGCTAAAAAGGCTAAAAGTCAAAAACGAAGTTTAGAACAATTGGTAGAGCTTACTAAACGTTATTATGTGACCAAAAAAATGGAAAAAATTAGTGACGAGCTTGATAAATTAGCAAAAGAACAAGACAAATTAGCTAATAGTAAAGAGGAAGAAAACACTAGTGACAAACAAGACGAGATCAATAAAAAATTTGAAGATTTACAAAAACAATTAGAGGATTTAGAAAAGGATAATCAAGATTTAAAAAATCCGATGGATGTACCTCGAGACAAAAATAACGAGGAAAACATTAAGGAAGAGCAGCAAGAGGCAAGTGACCAGTTACAAGAAAAAGAAGCTGCTAAGGATGAGAAACAAAAAAAAGATAAACAACAGTCAGCAAAACAAAAGCAAAAAAGTGCAGCTCAAAAAATGAAAAAAATGAGCCAAAGTATGCAGATGCAAATGGCTGGTGCTGCGCAAGAGCAACTAGAGGAAGATATTGCTATGTTACGTCAGATCTTGGATAATTTGGTGATTTTTTCTATGGATGAAGAAGCTTTGATGAAACAATTTAAAAGCATAGAAATTAATCATAATGAGTATGCGACTTACCTTAAAAAACAAAAAGAACTTCGTACACATTTTGAGCATGTTGATGATAGTCTTTTTGCTATATCATTAAGACAGCCTAAGTTTTCTGAAGATATAAATAGAGAGATTAACGAAGTATATTATAATATAGATATGGCATTAGACGAGTTTTCTGAAAATAAGATTTATCAAGGTGTATCGTCACAACAATATGTAGTTACTTCTGCCAATAATTTGGCTGATTTTTTAAGTGGTGCTTTAGATAATATGCAAAACCAAATGGGTATGCCATCCCCAGGACAAGGTGAAGGAGGTATGCCAATGCCAGATATTATTATTAGTCAAGAAGAGTTAGCTAAAAAAATGGGTGAAGCCATGAAAAAAGGTAAAGAAGGCAAAAAGGGAGAAGAAGGTGATAAAGGTGAATCAGGTGAAAACGGAAAAGCTGGCGAAAGTGGGAAGGATGGAAAAGACGGTAAATCTGGAGAGAATGGCGATGGAGAAGGACAAGGTGAAGGTAAGGGTGAAGGTGGTAAACCAGGAGAAAATGGTCAAGGTCAAAGTGGAAGTCAACAAGGTGATAATGGATTAAATGAAGAAGGTAATGCTGAATTATTTAAAATTTATCAAGAACAGCAAATGTTGCGTCAAGCTTTAGAAGAGCGCTTGGATAAAGAAGGTTTAGGCGAAAGTAGAGAAGCAAAGCAATTATTAAAAGACATGGAGCAGGTTGAGGTGGATTTAATTAACAAAGGTTTTACTAATCATACGCTTAGTAAAATGAACAATATTCAGCATCAGTTATTAAAACTCGAAAATGCAGTATTACAACAAGGTCAAGAACAAAAGCGACAATCTGAAACTAATACAACAGAGTTTAAAAATACAACTAACAACCAAATAGATAAGGCTAAACAATATTTTAATACAACTGAGATATTGAATAAGCAAAGCTTACCTTTGCAGCAAATTTATAAGCAAAAAGCACAACAGTATTTTAAACAACAAAATGATTAGTTTTAATAACGAAACCGATTTTAAGCTTCTAGATGAAGCGAAAATCTCTAAATGGATATCTTCTATTATTTTAAAAGAAAACTGCAAGGAGGACGAGATAAACTACGTGTTTTGTGATGACGAGTATCTACATAAATTGAATGTAGAATTTCTACAACATGATACATTAACCGATGTTATTAGTTTTGATTATTCTGTAGGAAAAACACTACAAGGTGATGTTTTTATTTCTGTAGAACGTGTTGCGGATAATGCGAAAGATTTTGATGTTTCATTTGAAGCAGAATTACATCGTGTGATAATTCATGGTATTTTACATTATTGTGGATATAAAGATAAGACTGAAGCTGATGCTAGCTTAATGCGTACTAAAGAAAACGAAGCATTAGCGTTATTAAAAGCAATGTAATTGTTTGTTGTATATTTGCACGCTTTTAAAAGTAAAATAATAAAAACGTTCCACGTGGAACAATCAATATAAGGATACTGGGTTTTGCTTGGTATTAATTCAAATTAAAATTATGTTTAACGAAGTATATGATGTAATTGTAGTTGGAGCTGGTCATGCAGGAAGTGAGGCAGCAGCATCTGCAGCTAATATGGGAAGCAAGACTTTGCTAATTACCATGAATTTACAAAACATTGCTCAAATGTCTTGTAATCCAGCAATGGGTGGAATTGCTAAAGGGCAAATTGTAAGAGAGATTGATGCGCTTGGAGGTTACTCTGGTATTGTAAGTGACACCTCTGCTATTCAATTTAAAATGCTAAACAAATCTAAAGGACCTGCAATGTGGAGTCCAAGGGTCCAAAGTGACAGAATGCGTTTTGCTGAAGATTGGCGTTTGATTTTAGAGCAAACTAAAAACCTTGATTTTTATCAAGAAATGGTTTCTGGTCTAATTGTGGAAAATGGAAAAGTTACAGGTGTGACAACTTCACTTGGAGTTAAGATAAAAGCTAAAAGTGTTGTCTTAACAAATGGTACTTTTTTAAATGGTTTAATCCATATTGGAGATAAAAATTTTGGTGGAGGTAGAGCAGGAGAAAGAGCTGCAACTGGAATTACTGAACAGTTAGTTAATTTGGGTTTTGAATCTGGTAGAATGAAAACCGGAACACCACCAAGAGTGGATGGTCGATCTTTGGATTTTTCTAAAATGGTCGAGCAACCTGGAGATGTTAATCCAGAAAAATTTTCATATTTAGACACTACAAAACCATTAACACATCAACGTTCTTGTCACATGTCTTATACAAGTGAAAAGGTTCATGATTTATTGCGCGAAGGGTTTGATCGATCGCCAATGTTTAATGGTCGAATTAAAAGTTTAGGACCTAGATATTGTCCTTCTATAGAAGATAAAATTAATCGTTTTGCAGACAAAAATAGACATCAATTATTTGTGGAACCTGAAGGTTGGAATACTTGCGAATATTATATAAATGGCTTCTCAACTTCGCTTCCAGAAGATGTTCAATTTAAAGCATTACGTTCTGTAGTCGGTTTTGAAAATGTTAAGTTTTTTAGACCAGGTTATGCTATAGAATATGATTATTTTCCACCAACACAATTAAAGCATACTTTAGAAACTAAGTTAGTAGATGGCTTATATTTTGCTGGCCAAATTAACGGTACAACAGGTTATGAAGAAGCAGCGTCTCAAGGTTTAATGGCAGGTATTAATGCAGCTTTAAAAGTGCAAGAACGCGATCCTTTTATACTACAAAGAGATGAAGCTTATATAGGTGTTTTGGTTGATGATTTAATAACCAAAGGAACTGAAGAGCCATACAGAATGTTTACTTCTAGAGCGGAATATAGAACGTTATTGCGTCAAGATAATGCAGATATAAGATTAACACCAAAAGGTTTTGATTTAGGTTTAGCTAGCGAAAAACGTTTAAGAAGAATGGAGGAGAAGCATGATGCAGCTGAAAAATTTGTACAATTTTTTAGAAACACAAGTGTTACGCCAGACGAAATTAATCCTGTGTTAGAAGCTAAAGATTCTGCTGCAATTAGACAGCAAGATAAGATGTTTAAAATGTTTGCTAGACCAAATATTGGTATTGAAGATATGAAGCAAATTGAATCTGTTTCAGGTTATATTAACGATCATAATTTGGATAGTGAGGTTATTGAACAAGCCGAAATTCAAGTGAAATATTCAGGCTATATTGCAAAAGAAAAGAACAATGCAGATAAGCTTACGCGTCTAGAAAATATAAAAATTCCACCTAATTTTGACTATTCAAAACTTCAGTCTATGAGTTTTGAAGCAAGAGAAAAACTAAAAAAAATACAGCCTGTAACCATTTCTCAAGCATCAAGAATTAGTGGTGTCTCGCCATCAGATATTTCTGTTTTGTTGGTGTATATGGGTAGATAAATTGGATAAAAAAAACAGAACGTTCCACGTGGAACGTTCTGTTTTTTATTTATTGATGGGTAATATAATTATACTCTTATCAAAAAATCAATCAAAATATAAGTAATTGTGGCTAGTCAAAATAATCAAAATGCGTTTATAGAAGTAAAAGATCACTCAGTTTCTGGAGAGGTTTTTAAATTAATTGAAAACAAAACTTATGGTTATTTAGAAACGATTCCTAAGCCAACTTTAGATAAATTACCAGAATATTATAAAACCGAAGATTATATTTCACATACAGATTCTAAAAGAAATCTATTAGAAAACGTTTATCATGCAGTAAGGGAAATAGCATTAAAGCGTAAGCTAAAGTTGATTGATTCATTTCAAACTAATGATAAATACATTTTAGATTATGGTTGTGGTACAGGAGATTTTTTAAAAACTGCATTAAATAATGGATGGCATGTTTCCGGAATTGAACCAAATAAGGAAGCAAGATCAATAGCAAATCAAAAAACTAAAAACGCTGTATTAGATCTGTCACAAATAAAAACTATAAAAACTCAAAGTTTTGATGTTATCACCTTGTGGCATGTTTTAGAACATATTCCAAATTTAGAAGAACAAATCACACTTCTTAAGTCGTTACTTAAACCAAACGGTGTTTTAATTATTGCTGTACCAAATTACAATAGTTACGACGCTAAACATTATAAACAATTTTGGGCAGCTTATGATGTGCCAAGACATTTATGGCATTTTAATCAAACTTCTATTTCTAATTTATTTAAGACAGTTAAATTAAAAGTTCAAAGTACTAAGCCTATGCTTTTTGATTCATATTATGTTAGTCTATTATCTGAAAAATATAAATCTGGACGAATGAATATATTTAAAGCTTTTTGGATTGGTTGTGTCTCAAATTATAAAGCAAGGTCTTCTGGGCAATATTCTTCATTGATTTATACGCTTAAAACAGCTAAAAAGTAATTTAATAATCCGGATTAAACGATTTTAGGTCTTAATGTGTAAATATATTGCTTTTATTAAAAAATGCCTTAAACGCGCTTATATGAAGTCATTTCTAATAGCTATTTCTTATTCAGAATTAAAATCCTTATAAAAATTTCTTATTCTTTTAAAATCTGTTAAAAAAATAAAATTTCACATATTTAATTATTTACATTTGCTCAAAATCAAAATAAATTAAAATGAAAAAAATAATAGGTTTAGCAATTGTTGCATTAGTATTTACATCTTGTCAAAAGCAAAAAATTGCTTACGTTGATAATGGTCTTGTAATTAATGAAATTAAAGAGAAAGTAGATTTAGAAGCAAAATATAATGAAAAGGATGAAGCCTTTAAAAAAAAGGTAGATAGTTTCCGTCAGGTGTTTCAAGTTGAATACCAAAAAGTAGCAACGCTTTCTAAAAGTCAACAAGAATCAGAATTACAAGCTTTAAACCAAAAAGCACAAGGCTTACAACAAACTTGGCAAGCAGAACAGCAAAACTTTCAAAACGAATATCAAGTAGAAATAGATTCATTAATTTCTAAAGTTAAGGGTTTTGTAAAAGAATACGGAAAAAATAACAATTATGATTACATTTTAGGGACTGTAGAGAATTCTCCAAGTGTAATGTATGGAAAAGAGGAAAATGATTTGACTCAAAAAATCATTGAAGACTTAAATGCTGCATATAAAAAGTAAGATTTTTATAGATTTTTAAAAAAGGCGATTAACTACTGTTAATCGCCTTTTTTGACTTATAATACTTTAAATATCAGTCTTTTTGATATAAATAGCTATATTTATTGCGCTATTAATTATTTTCAATAAAGATTATGAGAGGCTTGCTATTGCGCTTTGCTATCTTCATTTCTATGTTTTCGTTTACTTATGCTCAGCAAACAGTACCATTTACAACGCAAAAAGCGTTTTATATTTATGGTGATGCGGCAGTAATAGGTAATAACATATTAAGTAAAGATAAACAAGAACCATATAATGATTATCTGTTAACCAACGACGATATTGATATGGTCTATGTGGATATTGATCAAGATAAAACGACGTTTTCATCTAGTTCTGCTAATCTTAAATTACCTGATAATCAGTCTAAAATTGCATATGCAGTCTTGTATTGGTCTGCAACATACAGTTATATAAAAGGTACAAGAAGAGAAGAGGATGCTCAATTTTATTTTCAAGGTAATCGACAAAAAAATAGGTCTTTAATTAACAAGGTAAAACTTAAATTACCTGGAGAAAATTATCAAAATATTACAGGTAATGTGCTGTTTGATGGAGCAAAAAGTCCAGCGTTTGCTTTAAATGCTCCTTACGTTTGCTTTGCAGATGTTACTAAACAATTACAAGAGGCTAAACAAGTAAATGGAGAATACACAGTAGCTAATATTAATGCAACCCAAGGATTTGTAGCTGGTGGAAGTGCTGCTGGCTGGATGTTGTATGTTGTTTACGAAGCACCAACTAGTAAACCTAAGTATATCACTACTTTTAATGGTTTTTCTCATATTGGTAATCAACCAGAAATAATTTCATTGGACGAGTTTAAAACACCAGATAAAGGAGCAACTAGTACAGCAATTGTATTAGCAACTTTAGAAGGTGATTCTGCATTGTCTGGAGATCAATGCGTTGTCGCTAACCCAGTAACTAACAAAGCGTGGCAATTACAAGCTGTAAATAGGGATAAAGATAATTTTTTTAGTAGTCAAATAACTTCAATATCCACAGCTAATACGGTTAGATATCCAAACAGTAGCAACACTTTAGGATTTGATTTGGCAACAGTTTCCTTACCAAATAATGATGAGGCAGTATTAGTCAATGGAACAGAAAAAGTAGACCTTATTTTTAATACCAAACAGGATCGGTTTTACTTGTTTTTTACTGCTTTTAATACTGAAATTAGTGAGTCATTTTTAAAAGAAATTCAATCAAATATACCTGTAAATGCTATTGTTTTAACGTCAGAAAAACTTGATCCAAATGTTATGTTAACATCTGATAATAAGGTTTTTAAGGCTAAATTAGAAACAATAAAAGCTATTTCTAAAACGGATATTAAAACTATCGGTCAAGCCGAAAATTTTAACATTACTACACAATCCTTTGCTTTAAAACAACCAGTAATTATTAAAAAGGAACTAAAGCAAGATTTGGTTGTGCCTATGTCTAGTGAGATACTATCGTCTAAGTCACAAAATGAAGCTCTAGCTAAAGGAGATGTTTTAATTTCATCTACTAATTATGTGCGCGCATTAAAAATAGAAGACAAACCTTTAGAAACACAAGCATTTAAGTTGTTATTAGAAAAAAACGCAGCACTTATAGAAGGTGCAAAAGAAGGCTATTATGTTATAAATAAGTTTTTTTCCAAACCCCAAAATGCAATTAATTGGCAAAAATATTTAAAAGAAAAAGGTTACGATAGTCAGATACTTATTGATGAAACTGAACAGTTATTTTATGTTTACGTATTTCATACCCAAAATTTTTATGATGCTTACATGCAACATAAAACATTACTAAATAACGCTCTTTTTAGTCAAAATTGGGTATTTAAAGTTAATATGATTGACTATTAATTACTTTAGTATATACAAGGCTATTAAGGTTGGAATTAAGTAAATTACAATGGTTCTTGCGCCATCATAGTCTTTTGCAACACGTTGACCAAACAATAAGAGTAGTAGTGTTATAGCACTTAAAATTGCAGCATAAAAACCAAAACTGGTATTACTATCAATTATTAAAGTAAAGCAACCTATTACAGCAAATAATCCTGCAATGGTCTCTAAAATTAATATTATAGCGACATTTAAAGGTACCATATTAGCCATAAATGTTTTTGAAAAATGACCTTTTAGCCATTCAATATTACCTTTCCAATCGGTTATTTTATCGTATCCTGATTGTAAAAAAGTTATAGCTAAAAACAGTAGTAAAATTAGCTCTGTAATGTTATTAAGTATGTTATTCATAAAAGTTAGTTTTCAAAATTAGTTAGTCACTTTTAGCAGTAAAACTGGATTCCATTATTGATAATAGATATCGTGATTTTACCAGGAGCAATTTGTTCTCCATCGGCTTGAAAGTATGTATTAGTAGCGCTATTTTCTATTAAAAGATTATTTGTCTTAAAGGTTTTTACTTTGTCATGAAACACTATTTTACCATTAAATAATTTAAAGATATTTTTTATAATATCCCATTTGTAAAAATGGTTAGCAATGGTTATATCAAATAGGCCATCTTTTGGATTTGCTTTATGCGTTAATTGCATACCAGAACCAGTGTATTTGCAAATTCCTATTTGTATCATAAAGCAACACTTTATGTTTATAACCTCAGAGTTTGTAGTTATTTTGGTTTCAAAAAAACGATATTTAAAAAGTCCTTTTAAAGCGCCTAAAATGTAGGTAAATTGACCAAAAGCCCTGTTGTTATTAACAATGTTTACTACTAAACCATCAAAGCCAATTCCGGCTAGGTTTAAAAAATATTTACTTGAAATGTTTTGATCTAAGTATTTAATGCAACCAACATCTTGAGTATTAATTGTTCCGTTTAAAATAGTTTGTAAAGCCTTATTTATGTTTTTTGATATACCATGTGTCTTTACCCAATCATTACCAGTTCCAACGGGTATAACGCCAAAAATGATGCTCTTGTAATTACTATTATCCTGACTAAATACACCATTAATAAAATTGTTTAATGTACCGTCACCACCAATAATTATAAATTGTTTATGGCCTTTTTTAATAGCTGTATGTGTAATTTCAATTTCGTGATTGGGATGAGTTGTAAAACTAAACTCAATATTAAAATATAGATTTAATTTGGACTGTATAGCTAGCCAAACCTTTTTACCATGTCCATTACCAGAAACAGGATTAATGATCACAAAAAAATTACGTTTTGCTGTCAATTTAGTCTTGTTTAGCGTGTAGTAATCGTGTTAGCTTAATACTTAAGTCTGTTAGTATTATTTTAGAATTTCCGTTACGTTCTATATGGTAAATAGCATGGTTTAACTCGTTGGAAATATCCATTATATTATTATTATGAATAAAAGGAGCAAACTTAGCTATATCAAAATTTTTGCTTTTAGTTTCAAAGTAAACTAATTCTTCAGCACCATAATTTAGTAACATGGCTTGTCTGAAAAAATCTAAGCAAAAATTTAAAAACTGTTTTTGTGTTTCTCGTCCAGTTTTAGCAATGTCTTCGCTCCAACCAATTAAATCATGGATTGCACCTTTATTTCCTTTAGCTTTAAAAGCAGCACGAATCCAAAAAATAAACCACTGTTCAAATTGGTCATCTTCACTATCATGATAGACTAAATCACACGCTTTATTATAATTTCCATCCGCTTGGTGTGCTATTTTTGTAGCAGTAGCATCATCCAGATTAAATTGTTTAATAACTCCCAATTTAATATCGTCTTCGGCTAATGGTGGAAAATGTAAAATTTGACAACGCGATCTTATGGTGTTAATAATCTGTTCTTCCTCTTCTGCGATTAAAATAAAAACGGTGTTGTTTGGTGGCTCTTCAATTAATTTAAGCAGCTTGTTAGCAGCTTGTGTATTCATTTTTTCAGCCATCCAAATTAGCATGACTTTATAACCACCTTCGTAAGATTTTAAACTCAACGCTTTTACAATATCTAAAGCTTCATCTACACCTATTTGACCTTGTTTATTGTCAACACCTAATAGTCTGTACCAATCAAATAAGTTTCCGTAAGGTTGTTCTTTAAGTAATTGCCTCCATTCTTCTAAAAAATAAGAAGAAACAGGATGTTTTTTAACCTTATCTGTAGTGGTAACAGGAAACGCAAAGTGTAAATCTGGGTGAGAAAAATTATTAAATTTTAAATTACAAACTTCGTTTTCTCCTGTGTTTTCACCCAAAGTATTTTTACACAAAATATATTGTGCATAAGCAATAGCCATAGGCAAGGTTCCGGAACCCTCAGGTCCAACAAAAAGTTGAGCATGTGGTATACGACCATTATTAGCACTTGTGGTTAAGTGTTTTTTAATATGATTTAATCCTAAAATATCACTGAAAAGCATAGGCAAATATAGTTTTCCTATTATTGAAAAACTATTTTTATTAAAAATTGATTTTAACGTAACAAATTTAAAGTATGGCAGTATTTGTATATATTTGAGGATTATTAATTGTTCTACATCTTTAAAATGAAAAAGTTATTTGGCTTACTTTTTATTATAACAGGATCTTACCATGTTATTGCGCAAGAAACTGAACAAGTAAATTCAGTCACCAATGGAGGTCTTGAATTTAAATCTTTAAACGAATTCTACATTTTTGGAGATACTGCGGTAATTGGTAATAACATTTTAAGTGAGGATGATAAAGATGCTTTTAATGATTTAACAGTTAATAACGATGACACTAAAATGCGTTATGTTGATATTGACAGAGACACCGAAACTTTTAGCTCTAGCCAAGCAACGCTAACCTTACCAGAGGACTTTAAAAAAATAGCATATGCAGGTTTATATTGGTCAGCAACCTATGCCTATGAAAAAGGAACACGTAAAGAACAAAAAGGTAATTACGATTATCGTGGAAGTGGAGAGCGATCTGCAGTAATTAATCAGATTAAATTTAAATTACCTAATCAAGAGTATCAGGATTTAACAGGAGAAGTAATATATGATGGGTCTACAGATCCAACACACGCCATTAATGCACCTTATGTGTGTTATGCAGACGTAACATCGTTATTAAAACAAGCAGAAAACAAATCAGGCGATTATGTCGTTGCTAATGTAAAAGCTACAGAAGGCTATTTGTCTGGTGGTAGTGCAGCAGGTTGGATGTTATATGTAGTATACCAATCACCTACAGACAATCCAAGATACATATCAACGTACCATGGTTTTGCTTTAATTAATAAGCAAGAACCTTTGGATTTAGAATTTAAAAATTTTAAATCCGTAGAAAAAGGAAATGTAAAAACATCGGTAATACTATCTGCTTTGGAAGGAGATTCCGCATTAGAAGGTGATGATTTTGCAATCATAAAACAGCGTGATGGTAGTTTCCAATCATTAAGTAATGGAGCACGTTATCAACAAAACTTTTTCAATAGTTCAATTACTAATAATAGTATAAAAAATAGGGATCGACTACCTAATAGTGAGAATACGCTTGGATTTGATATTGCACAACTTGATATTCCTAATTATAACAATGTAATAATTAATAATAGTACAAGTCAAACAACGCTTAGATTAAAGACACAAGCAGATAGATTTTACCTGTATTTTACAGCATTTCAAACAGAAATAGCTCAAAATTATTTTGACGACATTGTACAAGATAATAACCCAAGTGCAAGCCAAACAGCTAATGTATCTCCAGAGATTGTAAGATCACAACCAGAAACAGTACCAAGTTATAATACTAAAAAGAAACGTCAACCATATAGTTACACAAAACGTGGATTAAAGTCCAAAGCTTTTAAATATTTAAAAAATAAAAAAGCGACAACTATTGCAGGAATAGAAGGTGGCTATTATGTTATAGCAGGTGTCTTTGCAGAAAACATGAGAGCAAGAAAATGGACAGATTATTTAATTAACAAAGGGTATACAGCAAAAGCGTTTATTAACCCTAAAAACAGTTGGAATTACGTCTATTTATTTAGAGGAGATACCGCAGAAGAAGCCTTTAAAATGGCAGAAGATTTAAAAACAAATTACAGATATAGAGATACTTGGGTTTTAAAAGCAAACCTAAACTAAAAACATAGCAAACAAATGAAAACACTTAACGACTTTAATTTTAAAAACAAAAAAGCCTTAATCCGTGTAGACTTTAATGTTCCTTTAGACGCGGACTTTAATGTTACAGATGCTACCAGAATTCAAGCAGCAAAACCAACCATAATCAAAATATTAGAAGATGGTGGAAGTTGTATTTTAATGTCTCATTTAGGAAGACCAAAAGGTGCTCAAGAAGAGTTTTCGTTAAAACACATAGCAAATAAAGTAGAAGATATTATTGGTGTCGAGACTCAGTTTGTTTCGGACTGTGTAGGTGAAGCTGCAGAAAAAGCAGCAGCTAACCTTGAACCAGGAAAAATACTTATTTTAGAAAATTTACGTTTTCATGAAGAAGAGTCTAAAGGCGATGTCGCTTTCGCGGAAAAACTAGCCAAACTAGGAGACATTTATGTAAATGATGCGTTTGGTACAGCACACAGAGCGCATGCGTCTACAACAATAATCGCACAGTTTTTTCCAGAAAAAAAATGTTTTGGATACTTATTAGAGCAAGAAATTAAAAGTATTGATAAAGTAATGAAAACTGGCGAAAAACCAGTATTAGCAGTGCTTGGAGGTGCAAAAGTATCCTCTAAAATTACTATAATAGAAAACATTTTAGACAAAGTAGATCACTTAATTATTGGAGGAGGTATGACCTTTACCTTTGTTAAGGCACAAGGCGGTAGTGTTGGAGATTCTATTTGCGAAGATGATAAAATGGACTTAGCATTAGACATTTTAAAACAAGCTAAAGCAAAAAACGTACAGATACATTTACCAGTAGATGTTTTGGCAGCAAATGCGTTTAGCAACGATGCAGACACCCAAGTTGTGGATGTTAATAAAATACCTGACGGATGGCAAGGTTTAGATGCTGGTCCAAAATCCAAAGCTATATTCCATGATGTAGTAATGCAATGCAAAACAATACTTTGGAATGGTCCTTTAGGTGTTTTTGAAATGGAAAATTTTGCAAACGGAACGATAGAGTTAGGTAACTCCATTGCAGAAGCTACTAAAAATGGAGCATTCTCTTTAGTTGGAGGTGGTGACTCTGTTGCTGCAGTTAAGCAATTTGGTTTTGAAAACAAAGTAAGTTACGTAAGTACAGGAGGAGGAGCAATGCTAGAAAGTTTAGAAGGTAAAACTCTTCCAGGAATTGCTGCAATTTTAGACTAAAAGTAAACGTTACAGCATAAAATCAAACAAATAATAAATGCAGCATTTAAAAACATATATTTCCTTTTTATTAATCCTATTTGGCTTTACATTTAGTGTGGCTCAAGACTCATTACAAGCGCAAACAAGATTAACTCAGGATAAACTGATAGAAGGAGAAAACTACGTTATTGATACAATAATCGATGGTCAAGCTTACTTTAAAAAAACAGTAGAGGGATTACAACCTTTACCACAGGTTTTAGAAGATCATGAATTTGCTTCTAAAATTGATAAAAAATGGCTTGAAGAGTTATACAGTAACACACTTTATGATACTATTTATAGAGATGTTTCAGGATTAAAATATGATGCAGTATATTATCCAGAGTTAACTACAGATACTTTAAAAGCTAGACTTTCTCGCTTAAACGCAAGAACCCCTTTTAATGTTGAATATAATCCTGGTTTAGAAAGCGTTATTAAGTCCTTTTTAAAAAATCGTCATCAATCATTTGAGCGTTTAATGGGTTTAAGTAATTATTACTTCCCTATGTTTGAGCGCGAACTTGATAATTACGACATTCCTTTAGAAATGAAATATTTAGCAATTGTAGAGTCTGCTTTAAAACCAAGAGCTAGATCTAGAGTTGGAGCAACCGGTTTATGGCAGTTTATGTTTGCAACAGGTAAGGAATATGGTTTGGATGTAAGTAGTTATGTGGATGAGCGCAGTGATCCTATTAAAGCGACTATTGCTGCTTCACAATATTTATCAAAATTATATAAATTATTTGGAGATTGGGATTTAGCATTAGCTGCATATAATTCTGGTCCAGGTAATGTTAGCAAGGCTATCAGACGCTCTGGTGGTTATCAAAACTATTGGAATATTAGACCTAATTTACCTAGAGAAACTGCTGGTTATGTGCCAGCTTTTTTAGCCACTATGTATATTTTTGAATATGCAAAGGAGCATGGCTTTGTACAACATAAACCAGAGTTTCATTTAATAGAAACAGATACAATTCACGTTAAACAAATGATTACTCTAGACCAAGTGTCAGAGTATACAGGTGTAGAGATAGAGACGCTTCAGTTTTTAAATCCAGCATACAAATTAGACGTTATACCTTATATAAAAGGTAAAAATTACACACTACGTTTACCACGAAATATTATTGGAGCTTTTGTAAACAACGAGGACCAATTGTATGCTCATGCAAAAGCAGAATTGGATAAAAGAGAAAAACCACTACCTCAATTTCAGGATTCTGATACCAAAACACGATATAGGGTAAAACAAGGAGATTATTTAGGTAAAATAGCCAGAAAATTTGGCGTTAGAGTAAGTCAAATTAAACAATGGAATGGAATGCGCAATAATAACCTTAAAATAGGTCAGCGATTAACCATATATCCTAGAAACGGAGTGCCAGTAAGCCAATCTAAAGCTGTAGCTTCGGCTAAAAAAAGTACTAAGCTAGTAAACGGAAAAACATATACTGTGCAACAAGGCGATAGTCTATGGAGTATCTCTCAAAAGTTTTCTGGTATTTCTGTCCAAAATATTAAAGATTGGAACGATATTAGTGGTACTAAATTAAAACCAGGAATGAAACTTTTAGTTTCTAAAGGGTAAGTAATCATTTAAATAGCATAATAAAATGAAAAAATTAGCTGTATTAATTGTATTAGTATGCACAATATTATCGTGCAACGAAGGGACAAAACAAAACCAGCGTATGGTCCCAAAATCTTCAGGAAACTTATATAACGTTAGTGTTGTTGTAGATAACGAGTTATGGAAAGGTAATGTTGGAGACGCTATTAGAGACGTATTAACTACTGTAGTACCTGGATTACCACAACCAGAGCCTATGTTTGATATTAATCAAATTCCGCCACAAGTATTCTCTGGATTTGCTGCAAAAAATAGAATTGTTTTAAAAATAGAACAAAGCGAAAAGTCTGAGATTAAAATAGCTACAGATGCGTATGCACAACCTCAAAAGGTAGTGGTTGTATCAGGACCAAATGACAGCAAAATTATTGAGGTTTTAAAGTCTAATAAAGATAAAATTTTAGATACGTTTAAAAACCAAGAAATTGAAGCACGTCAAACGTTGACAAACAACTCACTGCATACAAATAATAACATAGAAAAAAAATTAGGAATCTCGGTTAAGTTTCCTTCTATCTATAGAATAGCTAAAGAGGATGGTGATTTTTTCTGGGTTAGAAAAAATTTAACAACAGGAACTAATAACTTTATGGTGTACCAAGTACCATTAGATGCTATAGATAAAGAAGGTGATATTACACAGCAAATTATAACCATTAGAGATAGTGTTGGTAAAAAGTATATTCCAGGACCAATAGATGGCTCATACATGAAAACCGAAGAAGCTTACACACCCTTTTTATTCACAACTATAATTGATAATAAACCAACTTATGAAGTAAGAAGCACTTGGGATATTGAAGGCACATATAATGCAGGACCATTTGTTAACTACATGGTAGAAGATAAAATTAATAACCGTTATGTAGTATTAGAAGGTTTTACCTTTGCACCATCAGTTAATAAACGTGATTATATATTAGAGCTAGAATCTATTATTAAATCATTGAAAATTAACTAAAGCAGTTTTAAGTCATAAAAAAACCCAATGCATTGCATTGGGTTTTTTTATAATAAAGTAAGATTACTTTTTATCTTTATTGTCTTCTTCGTCTTTACTAGCGTCTTTAAACTCTTTAATTCCGCTACCTAGTCCACGCATTAATTCTGGAATTTTCTTTCCACCAAATAAAAGTAATATCGCTACCACTATTATTATCATTGATGTTGGTCCTGGCATACCTAAAAATATACTTGCTGAAATCATAACTAAAAATTTAGACCACAAAGTTAATAATTAAACTTTAATAATAACGTTAAAACACTAACTTTAGCTTTAGCTAAAGATGTTAGCACAATTTTTTATTTACTTTTGTTTTTAATATGGTAAAATCTGAAAAAAAATCTAAAAAAATTAAGAAGAAACTACTTCACAAGTATCGTTTAGTTATTTTAAACGATGATACTTTTGAAGAACGCCTTTCACTTAATTTAACGCGTTTAAACGTGTTTATACTTGGAACAATATCTGCTATTTTATTAATTGTTTTAACCACTATTTTAATAGCTTTTACACCCTTAAAGGAATATATTCCAGGATATTCATCCACAACACTTAAAAAGAAAGCTGTTAAATTAAGTTTTCAAACAGATTCTTTACAACGTACTATTGATTTAAACGAAAAATATTTTGCGTCTATAAAACAAGTGTTACAAGGCGAAGTCAGTACAGTTAAGTTTAATAAAGATTCTATAATACAGGCTGCTAAATTAGAAGCTAGTCAAGTTGATTTAAATCCAATTAAAGAAGATTCGATCCTTAGACAAAAAGTAGATAAAGAAGATAAATATAGCTTGTTTGAAACCGCTACTTCCAAAGCAAATTTTGTTTTATTTCCACCAGTAAATGGTACAATTAGCGAAAACTATAACGTTAAAACTAAACACTACGCTGTGGATGTTGTCGTTGCTAAAGACACGCCTATAAAATCTACTGCAGATGGAACTGTAATTTTTGCCGAGTGGACTGCTCAAACTGGTCACGTTATTATAATCGAACATAGTCAAGGTCTAATATCTGTATACAAACACAACGCTTCCTTAACTAAAGCGCAAGGCGATTTGGTTAAAGCAGGAGAAGTGATTGCTACAGCAGGAAATACAGGCGAGTTATCTACAGGTCCACACCTTCATTTTGAATTATGGAGTGACGGTTATCCAGTAAACCCAACTAATTTTATAGATTTTAAATAATGCCATCAATTAAAGCAGCTTTAGCTAAACCATTTGCAAAACGCATTTATAAAAAAGTGCAAAAATGGGCCAATAACCCAATTCAAACACAAGATAAAGTGTTTAAATATCTTATTAGCCAAGCCTCAAGTACAACCTTTGGTATTGATCACGATTTTATTAGTATTAATAATTATCAAGACTTTGTAAAACGTGTACCAATTAGGGATTATGAAGACCTTAAACCTTATATCGACAAGGTTGTGGCTGGTCAAGAGAATATTTTATGGCCAGGAAAACCATTATATTTTGCAAAAACTTCAGGTACAACTTCAGGCGCAAAATATATTCCGTTAACTAAAGAGAGTATGCCAAACCATGTAAACGCAGCTAGAAATGCTATTTTGCTTTACATACATGAAACAGGAAACGCCAAATTTGTAGACGGAAAAATGATTTTTTTACAAGGAAGCCCAGTTTTAAAAGAACAAAATGGGATACAACTAGGTCGACTATCTGGTATTGTAGCGCATTTTGTCCCTAAATATCTTCAAAAAAATAGAATGCCATCATGGGAAACTAATTGTATTGAGGATTGGGAAACTAAAGTAGAAGCAATAGTCGAGGAGACAGTTAATCAAGATATGTCAATAATATCCGGAATTCCTTCGTGGGTACAAATGTATTTTGAAAAACTGCAACAAAAAACAGGTAAAAATGTAGGAGACATATTTAAAAATTTCAACCTATTTATTTTTGGAGGTGTTAACTATGAACCTTATCGTGCAAAATTTGAAAACTTAATAGGTCGAAAAGTAGATAGTATTGAATTGTATCCAGCAAGTGAAGGATTTTTTGCTTTTCAGGACAAACAAAATGAGAAAGGAATGTTATTGCAACTTGATTCTGGAATGTTTTACGAGTTTGTAAAAGCTGACCAGTTTTTTGATAAAAATCCAAAACGTATTACAATTAAAGATGTGGAGGTTGGTGTTAATTATGTCATGATTATATCTACTAATGCTGGTTTATGGGCTTATAATATTGGAGATACTATAATGTTTACAGACACAAAACCCTATAGAGTTATTGTATCTGGTAGAATAAAACATTTTATTTCGGCTTTTGGAGAACATGTTATTGGTAAAGAGGTCGAACAAGCCATGAAAGAGGCTACACAAGGGACAGATATAAGAATAAATGAGTTTACAGTTGCGCCACAAATTAATCCAGAAATAGGATTACCATATCATGAATGGTTTGTAGAATTTGAAAACGCACCAAAAGACATTTCTGCTTTAGCAAAAAAAATAGACGCTTCGTTGCAAAAACAAAACAGTTATTACTTAGATTTGATAGAGGGAAAAGTATTACAACCTTTAAAAATTAGTAAGGTTAATAAAAATGGATTTCAAAATTACATGAAATCTATTGGTAAACTAGGAGGTCAAAATAAAATACCACGTCTAGCTAATGACCGCAAAATAGCTGACGCTTTAAAACCACACATTTTAGCTAAATAATATTATCTTTGGCCATTAAACACATTACATGAGTAGTATGATAAAACAACATGAAAGAACGAGAGCTCAAGAAAGCTCAAATGCAATAGAACGTATGTATATTACTATGCGTCACTTGTTTAATAGAGGGTTTTATAAACCAATGGGTGTGTCTGGAGAGACACTTCGTGAAGCATTATTAGTGCTTAGACCAGAAATTTATGGATCTATATCTGAAGAAAAAGCGGAGCTTGAAGGGTTACTTTACGTAATTGATAGATTGCCTCATGGAATTGAAGAGTGTCGATTTATTAATCTAACTAGTGATGAAGGCTATAAGGATTCTCATTTTGAAGCTATAATTCCGCCAAAACGAAGAAGAAACTGCTATCGTATTGATGATGAGCAAATGAATATTGAAATCACTAGAGGTCGCTCTGAGATTTATGATATATTAACGCATTTAACCTTTTTATTTGTCGAATCCCATAAAATTAGTAAGCGAGTTATTATTGATGAAAATGGCGCAACTACAAGAGATTGGCAAAAGCTAGAAGCAGCAGTATTAAACAAGAAAAAATTAACGCAAAAAGAACGTGAAATTGCTATCACGCATACCGCAAATATTTTAGGACGCACGTTTAAAGAACTGTCTACCGTTTATAACGTTTTTGCATTGCCAAATAAACCAGAGCGTTTATTACATATTGTATATTGGTTAGGTAAATTAGCAATTGATGAGGTTGTTAATAATAATAAACGTACTGTAACATTTAGTCCAGTGTTAAGAGAACGATTAGGTCACCATATCCATGGTGAAATCTGGGCTAACACGATAAAAAATACACTTAAAAAAGAAGGTCTTTTAGAAAGACCAATCCATATTATTAGTGCCAATTTACATAGTGTCATGAATACACTATACTCTCCAATTGCATTAAAAGCCGAAACCTCTAAAACCGAAATTTTTAAAGTGTACGAAGCCTTAAGCCAAAGCGATAATAAAGCGTTGCGTAACAAGGTCACCCAAAAGGCGTTGCAACAAGGTATGATTTTTATTCCAGACACTTCTGGAACCAATATAGATGTTCAGATTTTTGATACTGCTAAGCTTGACTTATCAAAGACAGACTTAAACTTACCAAAACAAGATAAAAATTCTGAAGCACCTGTGCTTTTTGTTATGGATTATGCTTTTGGAGAACAAGCGTATGAAACAATTGACGAGTTTTTAAAACCGTTTAGAGAAGGAGACACTAAAACACATCTAAATATTGAGTCTATCTCAATAATGGGTAAAGCAGGTATATTAGAAGGCTCAAAAGGAGACATAATGATACCTTCTGCACATATTTTTGAAGGAACAGCAGATAATTATCCTTTTGAAAATGAGTTAAACAAATCTGATCTAGAAAATCAAGGTGTTGCAGTATATGAAGGAAGTATGATTACCGTTTTAGGAACATCTCTTCAAAATAAGGATATCTTAAAGTTTTTTTATAATTCTACCTGGAATGTAATTGGACTTGAAATGGAAGGTGCGCATTATCAAAAAGCAATACAAGCAGCATCTAAAGTTAGAGGTAGTATAAATCCAAACGTAAAAGTAAGATACGCATATTATGCTAGTGATAATCCATTGGAATCTGGTGGAACATTAGCTTCTGGAGGACTAGGTACTTCAGGTGTGAAACCAACCTATTTAATTACTAGGAAAATTTTACAACAAATATTTAATTAAATATATAAAAAGTATGAGTAACGAATTACAACCTGAAAAAAACAATAAGGACGACGTGGATTTAATTGTTTTTTTCAATTTAATTGGAAATACGATTAATAAATTATTGGTTTTTATAAAATCAATTTTTGTTGGTATTTATGGTCTGTTTATAGCATTAATTAGAGCTATATTTATTAATATTAAAATTATACTTGCAGTTGCTGTTGTGGCAATAATTATAGGTTATGTATTAGATACACAAAAAGAAAAGGTGTATTATTCTGAAATGTTTGTAGTACCTAAATTTCAATCAAAATATGAATTGATTAACAGTATAAAATATTACAACTCGTTGATTGCAGTTGGAGACACAGAAGAATTAATATCCCAGTTTGGAATAAATGAAACAGAAGCAAAATCTCTTATAGGTTTTGAAGCAGAGATAGGTCCAGAGTCAAAAAATGAACAATTAGAAAGCTTTAATGGGTTTTTAAAAACCTTAGATAGTACAACAAAGACTAAAATTACTTTTGAAGACTATATAGATAATAGAAATATTTATACTGCCAATGTGTTTTTGTTAAGAGCGCGTTCCCACAATTATAAGATATTTAAAAAGTTGGAAGGTGGTTTGTCTAAATCTATAAACAACGTGTTTTCTGATATAGAAAAGAAAAAAAGAGACTCTGTTTTAATTTTAGAAAAAGAAAACTTAGAGTTATCTTTAGTTGAAGTTAGAAAGATGAAAGACGCTTACTTAGATGTACTACAAAAAGAATCAGAAAAAAATATAGTATCTTCTAATCTAGGCAGCTCTTTAGGTTTTCAAGTAGAGAAAACAGAAACAAAAGAGGACCAATTATTAACAAAAGAATTGGATATCTTAAAACAGTTAAATGGACTTAAAAAAGAGCTGGTAGTTAATGACGAAATATTTGAAAAAATTTCTTCATTTAAAGAAAAAGGACTTTTAGAAGACATTTGGTATAAAAAGTATAAAATAATATTCCCGCTTATAGCATTAGTTTTACTAGCTTTGGTAGGCTCTTTTATAAAGTTTTATAAGCATGTAGTCAATTATAAATAGGTGTTAAATAGTACAACATTTTACAATGAGTGAAAATAATAAAGAAATAAAATCAAATAACGAAGAAGAAGATTTAGTTGTTTTTTTTAACCTAATAGGTAATGCTTTTAATAAATTATTAAACAATATATTTAGGATACTTAAATATATATTTTCAGTATTAATTTTTACGCTTAGGTTTTTTATTACTAAATGGAAAATTATTTTAGGCATTGTGCTCTTAGCTGCTGTCATTGGATATGCTTTAGAGAAAACTAAACCTACTGCTTTTCAAGCAGAGATGTTGGTAGAGCCTTATTTTAATTCTAAGTTTCAATTGGTTAATAATATTGATTATTTTAACGCATTAATAGCTAGTGGTGACACGCAATCATTACAAAAAATATTTAAGATTGATAAAGAGACAGTAAGTGCCATTAATGGATTTAGTATAGAGCCTGGACCTGAAACAGAAAATGACAAATTGTTGCAATATGAGAAATTTATTGCGCAGTTAGATAGTGTTAGAGCTCAAGAATATTCTTATGAGGACTTTATTAGTAATAGAAGTGAGTATGCAGGAAAGTTCTTTTTAATTAAGGCATATGCTTCAAGAGCTAACGTATTTAAAGATTTGGAAGATGGTATATTAACGTCTTTTGTAAATAATTATTCAAACAAAGCCATGAAAAGGCGTGATGATTTAATCAATATTCAGAAAGAAAATCTTGAAGATCAATTACAACAAGTAAAAGATTTACAAAATATTTATATTAATGTAATAGAAAGAGAATCTAATAATAAAGAAAAAAGCTTTAAAATTGGCGACATATCTATATCAGGTAGTGATGGTCAAAAAACTAGAGAATACGAGCTATTACAAGAAGAACAAAGAATAAGAAACGAGTTAAAAAAGTTAGAGGAACAAAAAATAGAAGAAGATGTTGTATTTGAGGTAATATCCAGCTTTCAGGAAGTTGGTAACATATCAAGTCATTGGAAAGAAAAATATTCAATTATTTTCCCAATAGTGTCATTAGTAATACTAATATTATTTTTTATGATTAGAAAAATAATTGTATATACTTTAAATTATGAAGAATAAAACCATACTTGTTACTGGAGGAGCAGGTTTTATTGGTTCTAATTTTATATCGTATTATTTAAATGAAAACCCTAACGTAAATCTGGTAAATTTAGACAACTTAACCTATGCTGGTGATTTGTCTAATTTAGATGAAGTTGAAAATAATTCTAATTATACTTTTGAAAAAGGTGACATTTGCGATAGAGGTTTAATTGAGCAGTTGTTTGATAAGCATCAATTTGATGGTGTAATACATTTTGCAGCAGAATCTCATGTGGATAATTCAATTACTAATCCAGGAGCTTTTATAGATACTAATATTACAGGAACCTTTAATTTAATAGATGTAGCAAAATCTTATTGGATGTCAGCTCCTTTTCAATTTAAAAAAGGAAAAGAAAATAATAGATTTCATCATATATCTACGGATGAGGTTTATGGCTCTTTGGGTGATATAGGTTTATTTAAAGAGGATACACCATACGCACCTAATAGTCCATATAGTGCTTCAAAAGCAGCCTCAGATTTTATAGTTAGAAGCTATTTTCATACATATGGTCTTAATGTTGTTACAACAAATTGTTCCAATAATTATGGGCCTAAACAACACAATGAAAAATTAATTCCAACAATAATTAGAAAAGCACTTTCAGGAGAAAATATTCCTATCTATGGAGATGGTAAAAACATTAGAGACTGGTTGTATGTCCTAGACCACTGTAAAGGTATTGCTTTAGTTTTTACACAAGGTAAATCTGGTGAGACTTACAATATAGGAGGTAGAAATGAGCGTAACAATTTAACTATTGTGGATACTATATGTTCAATTTTGGACAATATTAAGCCAGCAAATAAATCTTATAAAGAGCAAATTACCTTTGTAAAAGATAGACCAGGTCACGATTTAAGATATGCTATTGATGCTACAAAAATTGAAAACGATCTAGGCTGGAAAGCAGACGAGAATTTTGAGTCTGGAATTAGAAAAAGCATTGACTGGTATTTAAAAAAATATAATAGTTAATAAATTATCATTAATGAAAGGAATTATATTAGCAGGTGGATCAGGTACAAGGTTACATCCTTTAACCAAAGTATTAAGTAAGCAATTAATGCCTATTTATGATAAACCAATGATATATTATCCTTTATCCACGTTAATCCATGCAGGAATAAGAGAAATTTTAATTATATCTACACCAGACCATTTGCCTTTATTTAAACAATTGTTAGGAGATGGTAGCCAATTAGGATGTAATTTTGAATATGAAGTGCAAAAGGCTCCTAACGGATTAGCCGAAGCTTTTATTATAGGGAAAAGTTTTATCGGAAAAGATAAAGTAGCATTAATATTAGGAGATAATATATTTTATGGGACAGGTCTATCGGATTTATTAAAATCAAATATTAATCCAGATGGTGGTATCGTGTATGCTTATCATGTTACAGACCCAGAACGTTACGGAGTTGTAAACTTTGATCAAGAAGGTAAAGCATTATCCATAGAGGAGAAACCAGAAAAACCAAAATCAAATTACGCAGTTCCTGGAATTTATTTTTACGATAACACTGTAATCCAAATTGCAGAAAACATAAAACCAAGTCATAGAGGTGAATTGGAAATTACAGATGTAAATAAAGCATATCTAGAACAGGGTAAATTACAAGTATCTATTCTGGATAAAGGTACCGCTTGGTTGGATACAGGTACATTTAACTCGTTGATGCAAGCATCGCAGTTTGTTCAAGTGATAGAAGAACGTCAAGGTTTAAAAATAGGAGCAATAGAAGAGGCTGCATATAGCAGTGGTTTTATTTCTAAACAACAATTAATAGATTTAGCAACACCATTACTAAAAAGTGGTTATGGTGAGCATTTAATTAGTTTAGTAAATCAATAATAAATGAATATAGTCAAAACAAAACTTAAAGATTGTTTCATTTTTGAACCAACCATTTTTGGTGATACTCGAGGCTATTTTTTTGAAAGCTATAATAAAAGTAAATTTGAATCTTTAATTGGTAAAGCAATTGATTTTATTCAAGACAATGAGGCTTTTTCTAATAAAGGAGCGTTAAGAGGGCTTCATTTTCAAGAAGGTGAATTTGCCCAAGCTAAATTAGTTAGGGTAACACAAGGCTTAGTATTGGACGTAGCAGTAGATTTACGACCAGATTCTGAAACCTTTTTACAACATATAGCTGTTGAGTTATCTTCGGATAATAAAAAACAACTTTTTGTACCCAGAGGATTTGCACATGGTTATATAGTACTTAGTCAGACAGCAGTATTTAATTATAAATGTGATAATGTATATAATAAAGACTCTGAAAACGGAGTAATATACAATGATAAAGACTTAAATATTGATTGGAAACTTAGTCCTGATCAATTTATAGTTTCAGAAAAAGATAAGATTCTTCCAACTATAAAAACACTTTACAAATGAAAAAAATCCTTGTAACAGGTTCAAACGGACAACTAGGATCATGTTTAAAAATAAAATCTAAAGAACAAGACACTTTAGATTTTGTTTTTTTAGATAGTAAAGGGTTAGATGTTACTAATGTCAACCAGATTAATAAAGTTTTTAGTGAAAACAACTTTGATTACTGTATTAATTGTGCTGCATATACAGCAGTTGACCAAGCAGAAGACGAAAGTGATATAGCTTATAATATAAATACTTTAGGGGCTAAAAATTTAGCTGAAGCCTCTAAAAAATTTAAAGTAATTTTAATTCATATTTCAACAGATTTTGTTTTTAACGGTAAAGCGGAAACGCCATACAAAGAAACAGATACAACAAACCCTTTAGGTGTTTACGGGACGACTAAATTGCAAGGAGAACATGAAATTCAATCTATATTAAGCGACTATTATGTAATTAGAACCTCTTGGTTATATTCTGAATTTAAAAATAATTTTGTAAAAACGATGCTAAATCTAGCATCAAAAAGAAGTGAATTAAGTATTGTTAATGATCAAAAAGGGACTCCTACAAATGCAAACGATTTATCAGAAGCTATTGTAAAGGTAATTAATAGCGATAAAAAAGCATTTGGGCTATATCATTTTAGTAACTTAGGTGAAACAACGTGGTTTAATTTTGCGAATAAGATATTTGAATTAACTAATACCAAAATCAAACTTATACCAGTAAGTTCTTTGGAGTATGTAACCAAAGCACTTAGACCAAAGTACAGTGTAATGGATAAAACAAAAATAATAGACACCTTTGATTTAAAGGTTTTAGATTGGGAAAAAAGTTTAAAAAATCATTTAAATAATTTTTAATTTTATCAACCATCAATTTTTGGAATTAATTATTGCAACATATGTATAAAAGCAAAAAGTGTAGTGTGTTATTTAAAACGACCACTTAATTTAGATAATCTAAACATTAGATTATATTATAATTAAAGTTTAAACAAAAATCACTAATAATTGGTTTTCGCTTTAAAATCAATATCTTTGACCCATCTTATGGTAAGTTGATAACCAATTAGTTAAAAAACGGAAATAAAATGCAACAAAAAAAAGCACTAATAACAGGGATAACAGGTCAAGATGGATCATTTTTAGCGGAGTTATTAATTGAAAAAGGTTACGAAGTACATGGTGTTATTAGAAGGAGTTCTTCTTTTAATACAGAAAGAATAGAACATCTGTATATTGATGAGTTAATTAGAGACCTTCATTCTAATAGAAAAATAACACTTCATTATGGTGACATGACGGATACTTCAAACTTAATTAGATTAGTTAAGCAAATTGAACCGGATGAAATCTATAATCTAGCTGCACAATCACACGTTAAAGTGTCTTTTGATTTGCCAGAATATACAGCTAAAACCGATGCTTTAGGGACGTTAAGTTTATTAGAAGCTGTTAGGATTTGCGAATTAGAAAAGAAAACCAGAATCTATCAAGCTTCTACTTCCGAACTTTATGGAAAAGTACAAGAAATTCCTCAAAAAGAGACAACTCCTTTTTATCCAAGATCTCCATACGGAGTAGCAAAAATGTATGCTTATTGGATTACTAAAAACTACAGAGAATCTTACGGGATGTATGCTGTTAATGGTATCTTGTTTAATCATGAATCTGAAAGACGTGGTGAAACATTTGTAACTAGAAAAATCACCCTTGCAGCCTCTAGGATTGCTGAAGGAACTCAAGATAAATTATATTTAGGAAATTTAGACTCTTTAAGAGATTGGGGTTATGCTAAAGACTACGTAGAGTGTATGTGGTTAATGTTACAACATCCAGAGCCAGAAGATTTTGTCATTGCAACTGGAAAGCAATATTCAATTAGATACTTTAGTGAATTATCTTTTAAAGAAGTTGGAATTGAAATTGTATGGGAAGGTAAAGGTGTAGAGGAAATAGGAAAATGTAAAAAAACTGGTAAAGTATTAATTGAAGTAGATCCAAAATACTTTAGACCTGCAGAAGTTGAAACCTTATTGGGTGATCCATCAAAAGCTAATAAATTATTAGGATGGAACTCTAGCAAAACATCAATCGAAGTGTTAGTTAAAATCATGATGAAACATGACCTTCAATTAGCTAAAAAAGAACACACAATTAAAAAATCATTTGATTAAAAATTTTCTATAATGAGATATACCTTATCTGATAATACTTGGGACAATAAAGAGTTTGAAGCTTTAAACGAAGTTATAGCATCTGGATTCTTTTCAATGGGAGAAAAAGTAAAAGCTTTTGAACAGGATTTTGCTAAAAAATTCAATTCAAAATATGCTGTGATGTCTAATTCTGGATCATCAGCTAATTTATTAGCAATCGCAGCTTTAGTCTATTCAAAAAAACTAAACGCAGGTGATGAGGTTCTAGTACCAGCGGTATCTTGGAGTACAACCTATTTTCCATTATCCCAACACAATTTAAAATTAAAGTTTATCGACATAGATGCAAAAACTTTAAACATGGATGTTACCCAAGTAGAAGCTGCAATAACGCCTAATACAAAAGCAATTTTTGCAGTAAACTTACTTGGTAACCCAAACGATTTTGACGCCTTAAATAGCATTTGCAAAAAACACAATTTAATTCTGTTAGAAGATAATTGTGAGTCTATGGGTGCCTTTTATAAAGGTAAAGCAGCTGGAACAATTGGAGAAATGGGAACCTTTTCTACCTTTTACTCTCACCACCTTTGTACAATGGAAGGTGGGGTAACCGTAACTGATAATGAAGAGCTTTATCATTACATGTTGTCTATTAGAGCTCATGGTTGGACTAGAAACCTTCCAAAAGACAGTAAAATTTACAAGAAAAAAGAAGATGCTTTTTACGAGAGTTTCAACTTTATAATGCCTGGATATAACCTAAGACCAATCGAAATGGAAGGCGCTTTAGGTATTGAGCAATTAAAAAAATTAGATGGTATTATTGCACAAAGACGCGAAAATGCTAAATACTTTAAATCTCAAATTAACGATTTAGAGGGTTATAGATTTCAACAAGAAACAGAGGACAGTTCTTGGTTTGGATTTGCAATAATTTTAGAAGGAAAAAACAAAGGTAAACGAAGCCAATTAGTTAAGCTTTTGGATCAAAATAATATTGACGCAAGACCAGTAGTTGCGGGTAACTTTGTTAGAAATAAAGCAGTCGAGTATTTAGATTATAGTGTACATAATACATTAGAAAATGCTGATTACATCCATGACGAAGCCTTTTTTGTAGGTAATCACTCAAAGGATAATAAAGAGCATGTAGACCGTTTAATAAGTTGCCTTAAATCTTTTTCAAATGCATAAAGACGCTAAGATATATGTAGCTGGACATAATGGTATGCTGGGCTCTGCTGTTGTAAGAGCTCTAAAAAAAGACGGTTATCACAACCTTGTTTTTAGACGATCTTTTGAATTAGATTTAAAAAATCAAGAAGCGGTTAATAGTTTTTTTAAAACCGAAAAACCAGAATACGTATTTCTTGTTGCTGCAAAAGTTGGTGGTATCGGAGCAAATATTGAAAGACCAGCCGAATTTTTGTATGATAATTTAATGATTAATTCCAATATCATTGATGCAGCATACCAAAACAAAGTCTCTAAATTATTATTTTTAGGAAGTTCTTGTATATATCCAAGGTTATCACAACAACCAATGAAAGAAGAGTATCTTTTAGATGGTAAATTAGAACCAACTAATGAGGGATATGCTTTAGGAAAAATAGCAGGAATAAAACTATGCGAATATTATAATAAGCAATACGGGACAAATTTTATATCTGCAATGCCACCTAATCTATATGGCGAAAACGATAATTTTGACCCAGCACATTCCCATGTTATAGGAGCGCTTTTAAGAAAGTTTCACACTGCCAAAGTAAACAACGATGCTGAGGTTGTAATGTGGGGTACAGGAAGTGCTAAAAGAGAGTTTATGTATGTTGATGATGCAGCAAGTGCTTGTTTATTTTTAATGAATAACTATAACGAAAACCAACACATCAATATTGGCTCGGACGAGGATGTTCAAATAATAGAATTGGCGGAAATAATTAAAGGAATTACAGGATTTGAAGGTCAAATAGTTAAAGACACTACAAAACCAGACGGTATGCCTAGAAAGCTAATGGATAGTTCTAAAATGCACGATTTAGGATGGAAACATTCCGTAGACTTAAAAGAAGGATTAGAAAAAACCTTTCAATTTTTTTTAGAACAAGAAAACGACAGATAAATTCGAAGAAATGAAGTTTTTAAAAGCAACAATTTTATTTACTATTATACTTTTTTGCTCTTGTAATAAAGACAAAACAATAAAAGCTGTTTTTCAACCCGATGAAGTGATGGGTAAAGATGTAGTAATTTCAGAAGCCTATGAAACTAGAAACTATTCGCATTTAGAAAGATTACATTTATTATCGTTGTCAGTTCAAGACACGATAGATAATGATAGTCGTTTTTTAATTCGTTTTGGATTTGCTTCAATTCCTCAAACTGCAAAAATAGACTCAGCTTTTATATATTTAAAAGCTATTGAACCTGGACATTTTGGAGAGAAAAATTCGTTTTATATACAACGTTCTAAATCGGTTTGGATAAATAAAGATATTAATTGGGAGAACCAACCAGAAGGCGAGGAAAGCGATCAAATATTAATAGATGCACCAACAGACAAAATGCAGCCCTACAAAATAGACGTTACTAATTACGTTAAAAATGTAGTTAATAAAACCTATCCAAATTATGGGTATATTTTTAGATTGGAGAGCGAAGAGAAGCCCTATAAAGGCATACGATTTTGCTCTAGTAATCATGTAGATGTGGATAGTAGACCTAAATTAGAAGTTTTTTATAAAGAATAAAACAGCACGATAAATGAAATCAGTTTTATTCCAAATTAATAATTATAAGCAGAAAATTTCTTTTCTGCTTATTTGTTTATTGATGTTTTTTCCAATGCTTGAGGTAAAAACAAACTCTAAAATTATATTGTTTTTTTTTATTTTTAGTGTCGTATTAAATTTTAAAACAGGAATTAATTCTATTAAAAACGCCCCTATTAAAGGATTGGTAATAAATAGTTTGTTTTTTTTACTATTAGTAGTTTCTATAATTTACACATCGGATAAAAACACCGGGTTTAAAATTATTACCAGACAATTATCCTTTGTATTATTTCCAATAATTATTTTTTATTTCATTAATCTTACAAAAAAGCAACTAATTATTTTAGCCAAATTATTTGTGTTAGCTAATGTGTTGTCGGTTCTTTATTTGTGCATTAAGCTTTCCGAAAATGTCTCTATTTTAGAAGTCGCTACTACTAATTTTGATTTTAGATCAATAATTAATACGGGCACTTACAAGGATTGGCATCCAACGTATATTAGCGCTTTTATATTGACTAGTATAATCTTATTGATCGAGTATTGTTATGCTGTAACCAAAAAGGCTTACAAAGCATCAGCAATAGCAATTATAATAGTACTTAGTTTGTTTTTATTTATGCTTAATTCTAGAGCAGTAGTATATTCTTATATTATCATTATCCCTATATACCTTTTTATAAAAACCAAAACTCTAAAAGGTAGAATTATATTTTTGTTATTATGTATTCCGTTTTTAGTTGGGTTTTACTATTTATTGATGAATAATTTCTCCTTGAATTATAGGCTTGTACTGCAATTAGAGAAAGTGTATGCTTGGTTTACGGATGCTACGGTGTCTACAAGTGGTATAGATGGCAGGTATTTTATAAACCAATGTAATACCAATTTATTTTTAAATAATCCATTTTTAGGCTACGGAATTGGAGATGTAAGTTATAACTTAAGTAATTGCTATTTGGATATGGAGTTTATGGGGTTGTACGACAATAATTTAAACACACATAATAACTATTTTTATCTATTGTTGTCTGGTGGTTTAGTAACGCTTTTTGCATTTTTAGTTTTAATAATTAACAATATGGTTTTATCAATAAAAACTAAAAACTATGCTTATTTCTTTGTCTTAATGCTATTAATGGTGGTGTTTTTAACAGAGACGTTTTTTGAAAGATTAAACGGGATTATATTTTTTTCAGCCTTTAATTCATTGTACTACTATTACGTTACAAATTCTCAAAAATTAAATAATGAGTATTAAAAATAATCTATATAATATATTTGGAGGAGCAGGTAGAGCTATTCTGTTTCTTTTTACCATCCCATTGATGGTTAATTATATGGGTGTCGAAAAATTTGGTGTCTGGGCTTTAATTACTTCTATTGGTAACATAGCCTTAATGCTTGATGTAGGTATTGCGTCCACAACAATGCACTTTGTGTCAGAAATTAATGCTTTAGAAACTAAAGAGGAGGTAGACCATAAAACTAAAATGGTAATACCCGTTTTGCTTTTAATTAACATTGTACTTAGTGCAATTGTAGCGATATCTTTTTTGTTTTTTACAACAGAAATTGCACATATTTTTTTAAGTAGTAGTTTAGCCAGTGATGATATAATTATTGCCTTAAGGTGGATTGGGTTATACTCTTCAATTATGTTAATTCAACATTTGTTTTCGGGTATTATACAAGCTTACAATCAATTTTTGATAGTTAATATTATTAAGTTTATTAATATTTTTGTTATAAATGTAGGACTACTAGTTTTTAGTTTTTTAGAAGAAGACTTTGTAACCCTAACATTTTATATGTTTTCAATTAGTATTTTAACCTTGATAACTTACATTTATTTGGCCTCTAAAAAGCTGAATATTTTTAAAATAAAACCGCATTTTGACTATCAAACTACAAAATCCATCATCAGTTATTCTGGGACTACATGGGTTGGTTATTTTGGAAGTGTTATTTTTACTCAGTTTGATAAAATAATTATTGGTAAAATAACAACACCAGAAATATTGGGTATTTATGCTGCCATAATTTCTATTACTAGTTATATTAGTTCTATCGCAACTGTTGGTTTACAACCAATAATACCTAAGCTTACAGAGCTATGGACCAAGGTTAAAACACATAGGGATGAATTTGTTAAAGAGTATAAACACGCCATCCAGTTTAATACTTTCTTGATATTTTTTGCATCACTTTTAATGCTTATTGTCTATAGGATTTTGTTAAAAGATATTATGGATATTAATTTAGAAGTTTATCCAGATTCCATTTTAGCTTTCCAATTAGCTATTGTCATTTATGCATTTAACTCCCTAAGTATACCAGGGTTTTATACCCTTATGGCAATTAAAAAGACTAAACATATTGGGCTTTGGCAGTTACTAGGCTCTTTTCTAGCATTGTACTGTATTTATTTATTGGGTCAATCCTTTGGACTTTATGGTGTAATTATCGGAAACATTGGATTAGTTATAACATCAATGTTTAATTTTATTACCGCTAAGATTGTTGTAAAAAACCCGTTTGAATGGCTTAAATATATTTATAAACCAATACTAATATTTAGCGTAACAATTAGTCTTATTTTACTAGTTGCTAATGTTTATCTAGACGCTATATTTGCCATGATTGCATCTGTGCTATTGATGGTTTGGTATTTTAAACAACAACCAGAATTACTAAACATAATTACTAACGTTATAAATAAGAAGAAAAATGAAGCTCTTTAGTATTCTTAGAGAAAACATATTTAAAAAGTCTTTTGTTAATATATTTGTATTAACACTGTTTTTATACTCTTTTTCTTTTAGATTTAGTTTTGTCACTTACATTGTTCCTGTTTCATATTTTTTAGTTTATATTTTTTTTAATAGAAAATTAATAATAAACCTTAAAGCCTCTGTCTTTTACGTGCTTTTAGGTGTGTTAGCATCATTATTATTGATTGGAGGTTTAATAGGTTTAGACTTTGAGGTGCGTGTAAAATCAGCAATGTATTTGTTTCTGTTTTTTTTTCCGATGAGTTATATTTTTTATTGCGAGATTAATAAACATGACATTAACACAACGTTTAAAAACCTATTGCTATCCTATATAATACTAGGATTATTTATCTTCTTTTTGCACTATAATGGATTAATATCTAAAAACAGGTATCAGCATGTAGGCAATATATTGGCTGGTTTAACCATCTTACTTTTTGGTATCAAATCTAAATGGTATAAATGGGTGTGTATTGGGATTGTGTTTTTTTTACTGTTGTTATCAGGATCTAGGCAAGCGCTTGTTGGACTAGTTTTTACATTATTGATATACCTTTTAGCTTCAAGATTTAAAAGTGTTATGTATGCCTCGTTTATAGGGTTATTAATTTATTTGAATTGGGATTATATTTTCAAAAAAATTGAAACCTTTGCATATAACAATGGTATCGAAACTTTAAAAAGGATGACCTATGCTATTAAATCTGATGGTGGAGCTAGTGTCCAAGTTAGATTTAGTATCTATGAAAAATTAATACAAGAAATTAATTTTTTGCCTAATTTGTCTTTTTCACCAAATAAAGATTCACTACTGCCACATAACTTTTTTCTAGAATATTTTGTAACCTGTGGTTACTTTTTTGGAATTCTGTTTTTCTTATTCATAATATACATTTTTGTTAAAGCTATTATTAATAATAAAAACAATGTATTACTATATTTTGCTGCATTTTATTTTGTACCCTTTAATGTGTCTTCGGGTATGACATCCGCAAAATATTTTTTGTATTATTGTTTGTTAGTCATTATTATTCAATCAAAAAAAAGTAAAGCATGAAAGTCTTATTAGTAAGCGGTAGTGTAAGTAATTCAGGTCATGGAACGATGTATTTAGACAAAATACACAAAAACCTAAAGACTATTGATACAGATGTATTTGTGCCTAAAGATGCTATTTTAGCAGACACTGATATTGATATAAATAGGATACATAAAAGTGATTTAAGCTTCTCTAAATTATCAAGGCAAAACTATGCTAAGTATGGTAAATTGGGTATGGTAAAAAGGGGTTTTGATAGGGTTTCTAATGGTATTAAATTTCATAAAGATTTAGTAAAACATTTAAAAACTAAAAATTATGATGTAGTTCATATTCTTGATTCAGAATATATATCGTATTGGTATTTAGCTAAAAAACTAAAAAACAATCCTATAAAATTAGTTTACACATTACATGCTTCAGATTTTAATTTGCAGTCATTCTCTATTGGATCGGTCTACAAGTATCTAGTAAAAAGTATGCTAAACACAAGTTTTAGTAAAACTGCTCATGTTGTATGTCATGGAGAGTGGATTAAGGATAGGTTAGTTTTAGCGTTTCCAAAATTAATAAACAAAATTTCTGGTATTGATTACCCAAGTAATGCGTATTCAAAAATTGATAAAGACAAGCTTAAAGCAGAACTTGGAGTACCGTTAGATAAAACTATTATTTCATTTTTAGGAATGATAAGACGTGACAAAAAAATTGAAGTTGCAATTCAAACCATTAAACAATTACCAGATAATTTTCATTTTGTTATAGCAGGAAGTTTATCCGATTATAAGATAGATGAAATTGAAAGCCTAATAAAAGAGGCTAAAATAGAAAATAGAGTAACTAAGACACTTAAATATTTGAGTTTAAAAGAATATGAAGATAATTTTAAGGCTTCAGATATCTTTTTATCAACACATAGTGATAGTTTCCCTTCTGCCAGCGGACCTGTAAGTGATGCTAGATCCTACGGTGTGCCTGTTGTAGTACCTCCTAAAGGACAATTAGAAATGTATGTAAATATTAATAAAGTAGGTCAGGTAGCAAATAGCCATAATGCTAAGGACTTTGCAGACGCCTGTTTACTTGTTAATAGCAACATAGATCAATATAAAAACAATGTGATTAAAGTCTCTCAAAGCCTGTCCTGGGAAAGTTTTGTAAATAGACATATTAGTATTTATAATGGGTAAAATTATTGACAAAATTTTTAATGAAGACTTTGTTTTAAAAAATAGTATACTGTTTTTTTTCACATATGATTTTATTGTAAAGCTTTTTGTATCCCATGACATCGCTAATCTTACTTATTACAGATATGGTATTATTTTTAAAATACTAATTATAATAAGTGCCTATTTTTTTTTTAATAAATATAAAGTAGATTATAAGTTTTTATTGCCAATAGTTTTGCTGTCAATTGCATTTATTATTAGTCAATTAACATTTTATTCTACACTAAACCAGGCTAATATCTTATTTAATGGACACTATTTTTTAAATGGTGTTTTTGCGTTGCTATTTGTTTTTTTATTTAATAAAACAATGGTATTCACTGTTTTAAAATATCAAGTAAAAGTTTTTATTTGGTTTATGGCACTAAACTCAGTTACCATATTAATTGGTTATTTTTTAAATCTTAATGTGTTTAAATCCTACTTTTTTGGAGGGACTAGGTTTGGATTTCAAGGTTTGCTTTTATATCACAGCGAAGCAGGTTATCTATATTTTATAGCAATATGTGTTGCCTACTATTTATACCTTAAAAAAAAGGATATGGTAATGGCAAGTGTTTTAGTTTTACTAGTTGTTTGCTCCTTTTTAATTGGAACAAAAAAAGCATCTTTATTAACATTAATTTTCTTATTATATTTTTTTATTGACAATATTAAACTGCTTAAGCAAAAGATAACGTACTATTTTTTAGCGGGTAGTTTACTAATGATTTTTTTATTTAGACACGTAATTCAAGATGTTTTTGCTAAACAGTTTTCATTGTTTAATAGGGTGTATTTGGAAGAAGGCTTTTTTACATCCTTTACTTCATACAGGAATGTGCTTTTACAAAACTATTTTGTTCCTTATATAGAAGAAAATTGGGGTGTTTTAAATTATATCTTTGGGGGACCTAAATTTGCGAATAGTCGAGTTGAGTTAGAATTGTTTGATTTAATCCTGTTTTTTGGGCTTACTGGAGTTGTTGCATATGTTTTGTTCTTCAAAAATCTTTGTACAAGTTCTGCTAAGTATTCTAATTTTATAATATTTAGTCTTATTTTTGCATCTCTATTTTCGGGTAATTTACTTACAAGTGTTAATACAATAGTCATTATGTTTATATCAGTACTATTTATTAATTATGATAGAGCGCTAAGTCTAAAACAATGAAAATAATCTACATACACCAATATTTTAGAAAACCAACCGAGTCTGGTGGTACTAGATCTTATTGGATCGCTAAAGAGTTAATAAAAAAAAACCATGATGTTTTAGTTATTAGTACTAAAAACAATATGGATTCTTCAAAAAAGCATGAAATTGTTGATGGTATTAAAGTTTTGTACTTAAACGTTCCGTACTCTAACAACTTATCAATTTTTGCTAGAATTAAGTCTTTCTTGTCATTTATGTTTATGTCAAGTTATTACTTATTAAAAGAAAAAAATGTAGATGCAGTCTTTGCAACTTCAACACCTTTAACGGTTGGTTTTCCCGCATTAATAGGGAAATGGTTTAAAGGAATTCCATATACTTTTGAAGTTAGAGATTTATGGCCTGAAGTACCAATCCAAATGGGAGCTTTAAAAAATAAACTGTTAATAAAATTAGCAGTAGGTTTTGAAAAAACAATATATAAAAATGCTAGTCATATTATTGCATTGTCCCCAGGTATGGAAAAAGGGGTGTTAAAGTTTATCACTGACCGCACCAAAGTTAGCATGATACCAAATATGTCTAAGATTGACGAGTTTTTTCCTAGACCAGTATCAGACCAGCAAAAAACTAACTTAGGTTTAAATCCACAAAAGTTTAATTGTATTCATTTTGGTGCAATGGGTAGAGCTAACGGTTTAGAGCACCTTTTTGAAGCAGCAAAATATGCAAAAGACAATAATATAACAACCATTGATTTTGTGTTTTTAGGTGAAGGCGTTTTATTTGAAACCTTTAAAAAATACGTGCAAGATAATGCGTTAGACAACGTAAAGTTTTTAGGTACAAAAGCATTGATTGAAGTTTCAGAAATTGTAAATGCATGTGATGTCTCGCTTGTAAGTTTCGCTAATATTGACATTTTAAAGACTAATTCACCTAACAAATTGTTTGATTCCTTATCTGCAGGTAAGCCAATAATAGTTAATTCTGCAGGTTGGACAAAAACCATGGTAGAGGATAATAATTGTGGTTTTTATGCTGACATAACAAGTCCACAGCAGTTAGTTGAAAAAATACAGGTTTTACAGAAAGATATAGATTTATATAATACGTTTTCTATTAACTCTAGACAGTTAGCAGAGACTAAATACGATAAGTCTATCCTAGTCCCACAAGTAGTTAAAGTTATTGAAAACACAAAAAAATAGAATGTACAAAAACGTCTTTAAACCATTTTTTGATTTTACAGCAGCATTACTAGGCTTATTAGTTTTTAGCCCAATATTTATTATTGTCTACTTGTCATTGGCATATGTAAATAAAGGAAACCCTTTTTTTTTCCAGACTAGACCTGGTAAAGATGGTAAACTTTTTAATATTATTAAGTTTAAAACGATGACAGAGGACAAAGATAAAAACGGAGTGTTATTACCGGATGTTGACCGCTTAACTAATTTTGGAAAATTTGTAAGAAAAACATCCTTGGACGAGTTACCACAGTTAATAAATGTAATAAAAGGAGATATGAGTATTATTGGTCCTAGACCTTTACTACCAAGTTATTTAGAGTTGTATACAGAAGAACAGAAAAGAAGACATTTAGTTAAACCCGGAATTACAGGCTTAGCACAAGTTAAAGGAAGAAATCTAATGAAATTTAGCGAGCGTTTTATAAATGATGTTTATTATATAGACAATTTAAGTTTTAAATTAGATTGCAAAATTATATTTATGACTATAAACAGTGTTTTATTTAGTAAAAGTACAATAGTTAACGGGCAAACAGTAGACGAAGTTGATGATTTAGGGATTAGTAAAAACTTAGATTCTAACCATTTTAAAAATAATAAATAATGAATATCACGGGAAAAAAAATTACGCTAAGAGCTATAGAAAGAGAAGATTTAGAATTTTTACATAAGTGGTCAAATAATCCGGAAATTAATTATATGCTAGGTGGTTGGCATTTCCCTTCTAGTAGACAAGACCAAGAAAAGTGGTTTAATTCATTATCACTAAACAGTACAAACCAAAGATTTGCAATAGATACTGAAGAGCTTGGTATAATAGGTATGGCTAATATTGTAGACATTAACTGGAAAGATAGAAATGCTTTTCATGGTATGCTATTAGGAGATAAAAATATGAGAGGTAAAGGTTATGGTGTGGACACTATAATGGCAATAAGTAAATATGCATTTGAAGAGTTAGGTTTAATGCGAATGAATGGTTCAATGATTTCTTACAACGAAGCATCTATAGGAGTTTATACTAAAAAGTGTGGTTGGCAAGTAGAAGGTGTTAAAAAAAATCATTATTTTAGAAAAAATCAATGGTGGGATCAAGTAATTGTTGGTATTACTAAAGAAGATTATTTTAATTTAATTAAAGAAAATAAATATTGGGAGGGTCAATAACAAATAAAGAATTTGGTTCAGATTTCCATCTTTGCACAGAGTCCAAGTGGCAAACCAATAACCAAAATTTTTTCTTAAAAAACACAACCTTATTTTTATCAGGCAGAACAGCGCTTTATGCCTTGCTAAAGCAAGGTATTAAAAAGCATAACTGGAAAACAGTATATTTTCCTAGTTACTATTGCCAAGAGGTTGTTAAGTTTATACAAGACTTAACTATAGATGTTAAGATTTACGATTTTAATCCTTTTTTAGACACAATAGATAAAGATTTTAAGATTAATGATAATCCAACGTCTGTGATTATAAACGTTGATTTTTTTGGGCTAAAACATCACTTGTTTCTATCCATAAAAAAAGCAGTTTTAATAGATGATTTAACTCATAATTTAGAAGCCATAAAGACTAGTACTGCTGATTATATTTTTGGTTCTTTACGTAAAGAGTTGCCAATACCTTCTGGGGGCTTTTTAGCAAGTTCTAATGGTTTTAAATTGCCTAAGGGTAAACAAAGTCGTTTAGCAAATAGTATAGCTATCAAAAAATTTACAGCAATGTATTTGAAAAAAAGATATTTAGAAGGTTTGTCTAACGATAAAGACACCTTCAGAGAGATATTTATTGAAAGTGAAGAAAACTTGGAGGGCAAATTAAAAAGTGCCAAAATACCTAAAACAGCTAAGGTACTTTTACAAAATTTAGATATTACCCAAATACTTAAAGCAAAAAAAGAAAATATTAATCAAGCTTTAAGTAATTTAAAGATTGATAAAGACTTAGTTTTAAATAGCCAAAAAACAAGACTTGGAGCAGGATTAGTTTTACAGTTAAAGTCTAAAAAAAATAGAGATGAACTTAAATCTTATTTAATTAGTAAAAAAATATATCCAGCTGTTTTGTGGCCTGGCCAACTTACTAAAAGAGATATAGAAATTGAAGATAAAGTTCTTTTTTTGCATTTAGATTATAGATATAATACAGAGGATATTAATCTTATAATAAACAAATTAAATTTTTATTTCAGTAATGAATAGTATTAGAATAATCAAACTCAGCGAAAGCCAAGAATGGTCTAATATAATTACTAATAGTGTTAATTATGATTTTTATCATACCCTTGACTATAATGTATTAGAAACAGAAGGAGAACCTGTATTATTGGTCCAATCTTTAGAGGATGCTTATATTGCTTTGCCAATTATTATTAGGGATATTCCTGAATCAGATTTTAAAGACTGTACATCGGTATATGGCTACGCAGGACCAATATCTAACATAGCATTTGACCAAGTTAGTAAAGCGCTTTTAGACTTGTTTCATAATAATGTACTGTCATTTTTTAAAGACTCTAAAATTGTGTCCTGTTTTTCTAGATTACATCCAGTATTTGAAAACCATAAAATGTTAGATGGATTTGGAAAAACAATTAGCTTAAATAAAACAATAGCAATAGACCTAAATTTACCTATTGATTTACAAAGACAGAAATATAGAAAGTCTAATAAATACGAAATAAATAAGCTTAAAAAAAATAATTTCTCGGTGATTGAAGCCACTACTAATGAGGAAATAGATCAATTTATTGAAATCTATAATGATACCATGAAAAGGGTTAATGCTTCGGATAATTACTTCTTTACTAAAGACTATTTTTACTCCTTTTTAAAAAACGATTCCTTTGATGCTAAATTACTTTTAGCTAAAAAAGACGATATAATTACAGCAGGTGCTATTTTTACTGTCACAAATAAAGTAATGCAATACCATTTAGCGGGTACAAAAGCAGAATTTTCTAGGGATACACCAATGAAGCTAATTTTAGATGAGGCTAGACTATTAGGTAACACTTTGGATTTAGATTACCTGCACCTTGGTGGTGGTGTTGGTGGTAGTGATGAAGACTCACTTTACAAGTTTAAATCAGGTTTTTCAGATTTAAACTTTAATTATAAAGTGTGGCAATTTATATCGGATCAAGAAGTCTATGACAACTTAGTTCAATTAAAAAATAGAGATACCAATATTGGGTTTTTCCCATTGTACAGAGCATAAAAAATGAAAGCTTTTTTTGATAAATTATTAGCTTTAATGTTACTTGTAGTTTTGTTACTACCATTATTGTTTTTAATAATTATAGCAAAAATATATAATGGCGGAACAGGTATTTTTAAACAAAAAAGGTTAGGTGAAAATGGTAAATTATTTACTATTTATAAGCTGCAAACCTTCTGTTTAAAAACGGATACAATTAATAAAGTAGGATTTTTTCTACGAAAATATAAACTAGACGAAATTCCTCAGATTATAAACATTTTAATTGGTGACATGAGCTTTGTTGGACCAAGACCAGAATTACCAATATATTTGGATAAACTAACAGGTGAGTTTAGTAAAATATTAGAATTAAAACCAGGTTTAACTAGTCCTGCAACCTTAAAATATATTAACGAAGAACAAGTTTTATTAAAGAATGATAACCCAAAACATTATAACGATTCTGTTATATATCCTGATAAATTAAGACTTAATTTAGAGTACTATTATACGCAGTCTTTTATAGGTGATATTAAAATCATAATAAAAACAGTTATTAAAATAATTTTTAGAAAATGAATTCAAAAATATGGCTATCCTCTCCACACATGGGAGGAACAGAGCAAAATTATATAAAAGAAGCGTTTGATACTAATTGGGTAGCACCATTAGGTCCTAATGTAAATGGTTTTGAAAAAGACCTAGAAACCTATTTAGGTCAAGACAAAAAAGTAGCCTGTTTATCTTCTGGTACAGCAGCAATCCATTTAGCTTTAGTACAACTTGGTGTAGTATTAAATGATGAAGTAATTTGTCAAACCTTTACCTTTTGTGGATCATCAAATCCAATAATTTATCAAGGTGCAATACCAGTTTTTGTGGATAGTGAAGCAGAAACGTGGAATATGTGTCCAAAGCATCTAGAAGAAGCAATAAAAGACAGAATAGCCAACGGTAAAAAACCAAAAGCTATAATTATAGTCCATTTGTATGGTATGCCATCTAAAGTAGACCAATTGTTAGCGGTCGCTAAAAAATATCAAATACCTGTAGTTGAAGATGCTGCAGAAGCTTTAGGATCCACATATAAAGGTAGACAATGCGGAACATTTGGGGACTTTTCAATTTTATCCTTCAACGGTAATAAAATTATTACAACTTCCGGTGGAGGAGCAATGGTTTGCAATACAAGTGAAGATAAGGATCAAACTATTTTTTATGCTACCCAAGCAAGGGACAATGCACCACATTACGAACATTCTAAAATTGGTTATAATTACAGAATGAGTAATATTTCAGCTGGTATTGGACGTGGACAAATGGAGGTTTTAGATAAACACATTGGATTAAGACGTGACATGAATGCGTTTTACACTAATCTTTTTAAAGATGTAAAAGGTGTCGAAGTTCAAAAACAGCCAAATGAAGATTTTTATTCAAATTTTTGGTTAAGTTGTATCTTAATTCATGAAGACGCACCTTTTACAAAAGCACAATTCCAAGAAGCTATGGATACAGAGAACATAGAAACAAGACCTTTATGGAAACCTATGCATATGCAACCAATTTTTAAAAACGCGCTATACTTTGGTGATCAATTAAGTAAAACCCTGTTTGAAAAAGGATTGTGTTTACCAAGTGGATCAAATTTACAGCAAGTAGATTTAGATAGAATAAAAAAAGTAGTAAATAAGCTTTTATAAATTATTACATTAACTAGAGTTGTAAAGGCTTTAAATATAATTTTGATTACATTGTCATTATATTTTAAGATATTTGTTAACTTTTATTAAAGATCCAAATGCTTAAACAATTAAAACAAGCTTTATTTCAAGTTTTAGAATCTAGTCAGAAAAAGATAGATTTTAAAAATGTAAATTACTTACCAAGGTGGGCAATACTTTGTTTTGATAGTTTCATATTAGTAATTTCTTTATTTTTTACTAAGATTATTGTAAGCAAAATTAAAAATGCAGCTTTTTTTAATTTAGGATTTTCAAATGAGGAGCTTTTAATAGTTGTAATTAATGTCTTATTTTTTATACTATTTAGGACTTATGCTGGCCTTATAAGGCACTCAACCTTTATTGATGCTGCTAAGTTTTTTCTAGCGTCTTTAGCTACATTGCTTTCATCCTTGGCATTATACTACGGTTATTTTTATTTGGTTGGTGACGAGTTGTTTTCAATTCCTCAACTGTTTATATATTCCATCGTATCTTTTTGTGGTTTATTTTTATTTAGGATTTTGGTTAAACAAGTCTTTGAAGTTTACCAACGTTACAATGATGAAGAAGCAAGACTAAATGTTTTAATTTATGGTACCAGTGAAAATGCAATAGCAATAGCAAGTGCATTAAAATCGGAAAAACCTTCACGATACAAGGTTTTAGGATTTATTGATAAGGATGGTAAAAATAAAAGTAAAGAAATATTAGGTCTACCAATTATTTATTTAAAACGTAAAACCGCCGTATTACTTAGGATATATAATGCACAAGCACTTATTATAGCAGATAGCTCCTTAACAAAAGAGGAAAGTATTAAAATTGTTGATAACTGTTTAGAGTTTAACTTCAAGGTTTTTAGAGCACCTTTAATTTCCGATATAGAAAAAAACACTACACTTTCTAATCAAATTCAAAAAATACAAATTGAAGACATTTTAGAAAGAGAACCAATACAGTTAGATAACAAGTTAGTTGCAAAAGAAATTTTTAATAAATGTATTCTAGTTACAGGTGGAGCAGGTTCCATTGGAAGCGAAATTGTTAGACAAGTAGCTAGCTATAAACCTAGTAAACTATTGATTTTTGATCAATCAGAATCGCCTTTATACGAAATTCAGCAAGAAATTAAACGTGATTTTCCAGATCTAAACTTCGAAGCAATTATAGGAGATGTAAGAAAAGTAGATGTTTTAGAAGATGTTTTTAAAAAATATAATCCACAAGTAGTGTACCATGCAGCAGCATACAAGCATGTACCATTAATGGAAAAACACCCATCGGAAGCTATTTTTGCTAACATAATGGGATCAAAAAATGTAGCGGATTTATCTTATAAATTTAAATCAGAAAAATTTGTCATGGTCTCTACAGATAAGGCTGTTAACCCAAGTAACGTAATGGGAGCCTCAAAACGTATTGCCGAGATTTATGTCCAAGCCTTACAGGTTAAAGCTATGGCAGATCCTAAAAACAAAACTAACTTTGTAACCACTAGATTTGGAAATGTTTTGGGTAGTAATGGCTCTGTTGTACCATTATTTAAAAGACAAATTCAAGAAGGTGGACCGTTAACAATAACGCATCCAGACATTATTAGGTATTTTATGACCATACCAGAAGCTTGCCAATTAGTTTTGGAAGCAGGAGCAATGGGTAATGGTGGAGAGATTTTTATCTTTGATATGGGAGAAGCTGTTAAGATAATTGACTTGGCTAAAAAAATTATTCGTTTAGCAGGTTTTGTACCTTATAAAGATATTGATATTAAAGTTGTTGGATTAAGACCAGGAGAAAAGTTGTATGAAGAGTTGTTAAGCGATAAATCTACAACATTACCAACTTACAATAGCAAAATCATGATTGCCAAAATAGATAATTGTACTCATACAGAAATTAACAAAGATGTAAATGAGTTATTTATTTTAGCTAAAGAAGACAACAAAAATGAAATTGTAAAAAAAATGAAAGAGATCGTACCTGAGTTTTTAAGTATGAATTCTGATTTTGAAATTTTTGACAAAAAGATAGTTTAAATATAGATACAAATGAAAATAGCAGTAATTGGGACAGGATATGTTGGTTTAGTAACAGGAACCTGTTTAGCAGAAACAGGAAACGAAGTACTTTGCATAGATATAGATCAGGAAAAAGTAAAACAAATGCAATCTGGAAAGGTGCCTATTTACGAGCCTCATTTAGATGTGTTATTTGAAAGAAACATTAAAGCTAATAGGCTTAAATTTTCTACTAGTTTAGAAGAAGGATTGGAGCATGGAGATATCATTTTTCTTGCATTGCCAACGCCAGAAGATGAAGATGGATCTGCAGACCTTAAATATATTTTAGGTGTAGCAGATAATATTGGAAAGTTAATAAAGGACTATAAAGTCATCGTGGACAAAAGTACAGTGCCAGTAGGTACATCTGATAAAGTAAAAGCAGCCATATCTAAAAATGCAAAAGTAGATTTTGATGTTGTTTCTAATCCAGAGTTTTTACGCGAAGGATTTGCTGTAGACGACTTTTTAAAGCCAGAGCGTATCGTTGTTGGGTCAAGTAGCGATCGTGCAACTAAGCTTATGGAAAAACTATATAAGCCATATGTAAGATCTGGAAATCCAATTATTGTAATGGACGAAAAGTCTGCCGAACTTACAAAATACGCTTCCAACTCGTTTTTAGCTGCCAAAATAACCTTTATGAATGAGATTGCTAACTTTTGCGAAAAAGTAGGAGCAGACGTAGATAAAGTTAGAATTGGTATGGGAACAGACTCTCGTATCGGAAAACGATTTTTATTTCCAGGGATTGGATATGGTGGTTCATGCTTTCCTAAAGATGTAAAAGCATTACATAAGTCGGGATTAGATAATAATTACGATTTTAAAATTTTAGACGCAGTTATTAATGTTAATGCTAGACAAAAACTAGTATTAATTCCTAAGATAGAATCTCATTTTAATAATGATTTAAAAGGGAAAAATATAGCTGTTTGGGGATTAGCATTTAAACCAGAAACAGACGATATTAGAGAGGCACCTGCTTTATATATGATTGATGCTTTATTAGAAGCAGGATGTAATATTACAGCTTTTGATCCAGAGGCTATGCCAAATGTTAAACGTAAATTAGGGGATAAAATTAACTTTGCAGATAGTATGTATGAAGCATTAAACAAAGCAGATGCATTAATTATTTCTACAGAGTGGAGTATTTTTAGAACTCCAAATTTCGCAAAAATTAAAGAGATAATGAATAGTCCAACTATATTTGATGGACGTAATCTATATGACGTAAAAGATGTTGAAAATGAAGGGTTTAAATATGTGTCAATAGGAAGATAAATGAGTAAAAAAAGAGTTTTAATTACTGGAGCAGCAGGATTTTTAGGATCACACTTATGCGATCGTTTTATAAACGAAGGTTATTTTGTTATTGGCATGGATAACTTTATAACAGGAGATCCTAAAAATATAGCACACCTGTCTTCAAATGTTAATTTTCTTTTTATACAACATGACGTTACAAATTTTATAAATATAGAAGGTGACCTAGATTATATTTTACATTTTGCTTCACCTGCAAGTCCAATAGATTATCTTAAAATACCTATTCAAACACTAAAAGTAGGTAGTTTAGGGACACATAATTTATTAGGTTTAGCTAAAGCTAAAAATGCAAGGTTGCTTATTGCTTCTACATCAGAGGTTTATGGTGACCCATTAGTGCATCCACAGACAGAGGATTACTATGGTAATGTTAATACCATAGGACCAAGAGGCGTGTATGACGAGGCCAAACGTTTTCAAGAATCTATAACTATGGCGTATCATAGGTTTCATGGATTAGAGACACGTATTGTCCGTATTTTTAACACTTATGGACCAAGAATGCGACTTAACGATGGACGTGTAATTCCTGCTTTTATGGGACAAGCACTTCGTGGAGAAGACTTGACCGTATTTGGTGATGGTGTGCAAACGCGATCATTTTGTTATGTAACAGATCAAGTAGAAGGGATTTATAGATTACTATTAAGTGATTATGCAAACCCTGTAAATATTGGAAATCCGCACGAAATTACCATTAAAGATTTTGCTGAAGAGATTATTAAATTAACAGGCACAACCCAAAAAGTAGTTTATAAAGACTTGCCAGTTGATGACCCTATGCAACGCCAACCTGATATTTCATTGGCTAAAAAATTATTAAATTGGGAACCTAAAGTAGGAAGAGAAGAAGGTATGAAAAAAACTTATGACTACTTTAAAAACTTAACAGAAGCAGAGCTTCATAAAAGCGAACACAAAGACTTTTCAAATTATAATAAGTAATTTTTTATGGAGTATAAACGCGGAAGGTACTCTTGGTTACTTAGACCTGCTCTTATCATTTTTGACCTAGTTGTCATCAATGTACTTGCTTTTTACTTTTTTAACTTTAATCAATCAAGTCTTTACTATTTTGATATAGATATATTGAATAACAAACACTTTTTGTATGTGGTGTATTCAATATTTTTCTGGATGATATCGACGTCTTTATTACGATTTTACGAGGTCTATCGTTACACCTCAAGTATTAACATTATATCCTTAATTATAAAGCAATTTTTAGCTTTTGGTATTATCGTATATGCCTTTATAGGTGCTTTTAGAAGCATAGATACACCTGCCTTTACAACCCTTAAATACTTACTACTTTCATTTTTAATTATTAGTACCGCAAAACTAGTTAGCTATTATATTTTAAAATCGTATCGCTCCTTTTTAAAAGGTAATGTTAGGCGTGTTGTTATTATTGGAAAGGATGAAGGTGCACAAGAGCTAAAACAATTATTTACTAAACGTAAAGAATTAGGATATACCATTAAAGCGACCTTTGCAAATACAGATACTAAAGGGTTTACAGGAAATATTTCAGATAGTTTTCAATTTTTATCTAACGATAAAAGTATTGACGAGATTTATTGCGCAATTGATGAACTAACAGAGAAGCAAGTCAATGATTACGTTAAGTATGCCGAGATTAATCATTGTAATATTAAGTTTATTCCAAGATCTAGCAAATTACTTACTAGTAGATTAAAAACAGATTATTATAATTACCTACCTGTATTATCAATGCCAGAGGTAACATTAAATAACGACTTTAATAAATTTATTAAACGCATTTTTGATGTTGTTTTTTCATCACTTATTATAATATTTATTTTATCATGGCTAGTCCCATTACTGTTTATTTTAATAAAATTAGAATCTAAAGGACCTTTATTTTATAAACATACACGTAACGGAATTAATTATAAAGAGTTTGATTGTTATAAGTTTAGATCATTAAAAACTAATAAAACCATTGCAGGAACCTATATCACTCAAAATGATAAACGAGTAACCAAATTAGGTAAGTTTTTACGTAAAACTAGTTTGGACGAGTTTCCGCAATTTTATAATGTATTAAAAGGTGACATGAGTGTTGTTGGACCCAGACCACACATGCTATCTTATACAGATGATTATTCAAAAAAAATTGATAAGTACAATTTTATATTTAGACACAACGTTAAGCCTGGAGTTACTGGATTAGCCCAGGTTAAAGGTTATAGAGGTGAAATTAAAAATGACGAAGACATAATTAACCGTATTAAATACGATAATTTTTATATCGAAAATTGGTCACTAGTATTAGACATTAGAATCATATTTCAAACCATGATAAACGTTTTTAAAGGTCAAAAACAAGCCTACTAAACATGAAACCATTAGTCTCTATAATAACACCAATGTATAACTCAGAAGCTTTTATAGATCAGACTATAAAAAGTATTTTAGGTCAGACCTATACTAATTGGGAGTTATGGCTAATAGATGACTGCTCAACAGATAACACCATTGCATTAGCAACAAAATATGTTGCCATGCATGATAATATCCAATTACTATCAAATGCAACTAATGCAGGCGCAGCAATATCCAGAAATAAAGGTATTGAAGCTTCACAAGGCAATTTTATTGCGTTTTTAGATGCAGATGATTTGTGGATGCCTAATAAATTGGAAGTTCAAGTTAATGTTATGCTAACTCAAAATTGTGATGTAAGTTTTAGTAGTTACAGACAGATTAATGAAGCAGGACAATCATTAAACAAGTTAGTAAAAGCATTACCACAACTCAGTTACAAAAGATATTTAAAAACCAATTACATAGGTAATCTTACCGGAATGTATAATGCTAAAACTTTAGGCAAAATAACAGCGCCTAACCTACGTAAACGACAGGATTGGTTATTGTGGTTGTCTGCCATCAAAAAGTCTGGTAAACCTGCTCTAGGTATCCAAGAGCCATTAGCATATTATCGTGTCAGAGCAAACTCTATCTCTTCTAATAAATTAGAGTTATTAAAACATAACTATTGGGTGTATAAAAAAGGCTTAGGCTTTTCAACAATAAAATCCATATACAGCATGGTTATTTTTATTTACGAACATTTTTTTGTAAAGTCTAGATTAATTGTATCTACTAAACAATAGTTTACCTAACGTTTTTTATAAACATTTGATTATGTGTGGTTTTAACCACAACATAAAATGAGCGAAACACACCGTTTTCGATAAAGCGCTAAAAAAAACGATTAAAAAACTGTTGTTTTAATTTTTTAAACTTAGCTTCGATTTGTTAATAGTAAAATAGTCAAGTTTTGTTCATTTTAACTACTAGCTAGAGACACAAGATTAATCTTTAACAAGCGCTTGGTTTTTTATTTTTTCGACAACTTATTACAAATTTAATAGCGACAACTATTAATTTTAATATCGACTAATAACTTAATTAATAATCAACCAGTTTAAACAATGTACTGGTTTAATATTTTAGAAATTATGAAAAAATTATTAGGATTAACTTTTGTAGCTTTATTTATGATGAGTATGGATTCCGTAAGCTTCATGGAAGAAGGTGATCCATCGTTTAATTACGACCATTGTTTTGCTGGAGCTGAAGGTTATGAAGCCTTAGGCGTTTCTTTGGGTCTTGATGCTGAGGCTGCTTATGCAGTATGAAATACTTATTTTTGATAAGTGTGTTACAGAAGTAGATTTTATTGCTGGATCTTATTGGAGTCAATAAATTATGAATAGAACAAGCTATGTTATTTTCATTTTTCTATTGGTGGCAAATTCTTACGCTCAGCAAAGTTTAACCGTTGATTATAAAATAACTTTTAATAGTCAAAAAGTAGAAAATGACACCATTAAAAAGCACTTAAATAAAATTGAGGATGCGCCAGAAGTGGTAAAAACTTATAGTAAGGGAATAGCATTATTAAGCTCGATAAAAATGATTTTAAATGCTAATCAAAATTTAGCAGTTTTTACAGGAGTAAATCAAATGGATAATGATGTTAATGCGTTTGAGTCTAAACTTGCTAAAATCATGTCGGAACTTGAAACCAAGTATTATTATAATATCAAAGCTAATGAATGTAAAAAGTGGTTTAACTTTTTAAATAAAAAATACATTTATAAGGATTCTATTAGTACCAAAAATTGGAAGATTACAAACCAAAGTAAAACAATTGATAAATATGTCTGCTATTTAGCAACAACAGATTACATTGAATATGTCAATGGAAAAAAGCAATTGCATAAAGTATCAGCTTGGTTTGCACCAGAAATACCATTTAGATTTGGTCCAAGAGGGTTTTATAATTTACCAGGATTAATTTTAGAATTAAATTTTAAAACTTTAATATATACTGCTACTCAAATTAAATTTCATAAAAACGGTCAGGAGCTTGAAAAAATACCAAAAGGCGAATTTATTTCTAAAGAAGAATTATCTCATAAAATAGCTAAACTTAAAGAAGAAAGAAGGAATAATTAATACAATTTTTCAGGACTTAAAATAACTATTAATTCTATGGTTAAAATTAAATTTTTATTATCATTTTTTTCACTATTTGTTTTAACTAATAGTACTGGTAATTCCAATGCTATTTCAGTAATATATAAAATAAAAGTGTTGAAAGATAACGATCGAAAAGATCTTGATGACAAAACAAAAAAAACTTTAAGCTCTATAAATAAAGCGTTATCAGAGTTAGAGTATGTTTTGTATTGTAATTCAAAATCAAGTCATTATTCTATTAATGACAAGCTAGCAATTGAAGATGGTTTAGCTTTTAAATTAGCAAAAAAAATTGCAGGGAGTGGCATCTTTTACAAGGATGACTCAATAAAGATTAAGCACAAAATGTCTTTTGGAGAAAAGTTTAATGTAGTATACCCATACAAAGATAGTTGGATAATAACTAAAGAAACTAAAATAATTAATGGATACAAGTGCTACAAAGCTACTACCGTCAGGGAAGAAAAGAATTATTATAAAGATACATATCAGAAGTTTTTCCCAGAAGTTTGGTTTACTCCTGAAATACCTTATCAGTTTGGACCAAGAGGAATAGATGGGTTGCCAGGACTAGTACTTGAAGGAACAATTAATGGTAAAACAATATTTTATGCCTCGACAATAAAATTTGATTGTGATGATTGTTTACAAAAAATCATTAAACCTAAAGCTAAAAAAGAAATTTTAAAAGACGATTACAATAAGTTAATGGCTGAGATAAGAAAGGAACAAGAATAAATCATAATAAAATTACTTGTAATGTTTAAAAAAACATATTGTTAATTCCGCTCATATTAGCAGGATTTTATCTACAAGCATAAACCATAACTATACAAGGCAAAGTGTCAGACAGCTTGCAATAACCCTTGCAATATGCTAATATTTTGACAGTTTTTATTAAGAGGTTAGCGTTTTTAATTTAAATCAAATCCCTACTTATTTTTTTTAAACAGTTTCAATTTTTAATTATGAAAAATATTTTAATATTCCTATTATGTTTTGCTTATCAAGGGATTAGTCAAAACAAAATTAATAAGGTAACCTACAACAGAGTAGTAAACCTTGAGGCTATAAAAGAAAACTTAAAAGACGACTTTTCTGAGTCCTCATTAAAAAAAATAGTTGAAGGTGCCGATAAAAATAAACATCTTAGTTATAGCTTAGTATTTGATGCAAACCAATCCTACTTTACTTTAAATGACATTAAAATAACTTTAGATTCAGACAACGAACAAAACGAGTTAAATAAACTTATTAAAAGAGCAAAACACCAAAAGTATTACGTTAATCTAAAAGAGAACAGAACATTGTATGCAATGACAATGGGAGGCGAAAAACTTTTGGTTGTAGATAGCACAAAGCAACTAAATTGGAAGTTGACTAAAGACTATAAAAAAATTGGCGATTATACTTGTTTTAAAGCACAACTATTAAATGGCTCAGAGGTTTTGGCCTATAAAGATGGTATGGCTATAGAGGCATGGTATACACCACAAATACCAGTACCTTTTGGTCCACTTCAGTTTGAAGGTCTGCCTGGATTAATCTTAGAAGTAAATGTAGGTAATAACACTTATTTTGCTTCAGAAATAAAGTTTGATGTAGACCATAAAATAGAGCAACCAACAGAAGGAAAAGAGGTACAACGAAAAACTTTTTTTTCTGAAATTAAAGCTAATGTAGAAGCTAGAATAAAACGAGCAAAGCAATCTAGACAATAAAGCTATGTTAATTAAACATTTAGTTTTGATTTTAGCAATGTCATTTAGTGTAGCTCTACAAGCGCAAACCATTACCTTGCAAGGTAAAGTGTCAGACAGCTTGCAACAACCCTTGCAGTATGCTAATATTTTGGCAGTTCCAGTTGCAGATAATATTGACGTTACGTTTGCAATTACTAACCAAGATGGTAATTACAAATTACAATTAGAAAAAAATCAAAATTATACCGTTACAACAAGTTATTTAGGGTTTTTACCTAACGTCGAAGATGTTAATTTAGACAAAGACACCTCCAATAACATCATTTTAAAAGAAAATTTAGACCAATTAGACGAGGTCACTATTACATACACTCCGCCAATGGTGGTCAAAAAAGACACCATTGTTTATCTAACAGATAAATTTGTAACAGGCGAAGAGCGTAAACTTAAAGATGTCCTTAAAAAATTACCAGGTGTAGACGTGGATCGTAGCGGTAATATCACAGTTAATGGTACTAAAGTCTCTAAAGTTTTAGTGGAGAATAAAACCTTTTTTACAGGAGACAGTAAACTAGCGGTTAATAATATTCCTGCAGATGCAGTAGATAAAGTTGAGGTTTTAGACAATTACAATGATGTCGCAATGTTAAAAGGCTTGCAAGATAGCGATGACATGGCTTTAAACATTAAGTTAAAAGAGGACAAGAAAAAATTTCTGTTTGGAGATATTGAAGCTGGAGCAGGCATAAAAGACCGTTACGTAGTGCATCCAAGTATTTTTTATTACAGCCCTAAAACCAATGTAAACGTTATTGGTGATCTTAATAACACTGGTGTCAAAAGTTTTACTATTAAAGATTATTTAGAGTTTGAAGGAGGTGTAGGTAAATTGTTAAGCGATGCAGGAAACTATTTTGAATTATATCGCAGTGATTTTGCACAATTTTTAGACAATCAAGATTATAAGTCAAGTGCCAACCAATTTGGCGCTTTTAATATCAGGCAATCCATTAACCAGGTTACAGACTTAAGCGCTTACGCGATTGTTAATAACGAAAAAAATACCACTGCAAGTAATACCATAAATACTTATCAAAATATTGACCAACCGTTTACAGAACAACGTTTTGCTAATAATGCGTTGGATAATTTTTTTACCATAGGAAAAGTAACTTTAGACTATAAACCAACCATAAAAGAAGATCTAAATATAAATACCGTAATAAAAGTAACCAACAATAAAGGTTTAGGAATAATAAATACGATTAATCCATCACAGGATAATACTATTAGCACAACTAACAATGTTACAGGATTAAATCTAAAGCAATACTTTAGTTATAGCAGGAAGTTATCCAAAAATCACACCGCAACTTTACAAAGCATATATACATTTAAAAATGATCAACCCATTACTAATTGGCTAACCAATCAGCAAATATTACAAGGTTTAATACCCTTGCAAATAGATGTAAATTATAATATACAACAGACTAAAACGGTAAAAACCAATAGCGTAAATACCATTTTAAAAGACTATTGGGTACTAAATAATTTTAATCATTTATATACGTCTCTGGGTGTTAATGCAGCATTTAATAGTTTTAATACTCAAGATTTACAACAACTTAGTGATGGGACTATTAACAATTTTGAAACCGCAGGATTTAATAATCAGTTGCATTATAATTTAATGGATACTTATTTAGGCTTAGAGTACAAGTTTCAAATAGGGATTGCAACATTTAAGCCTGCAGCATATCTTCATTTTTATAATTGGCAGGCTAATCAATTATCAAGTCGTATAAGTAATTTTAAAACAGTACTATTACCTCAATTTACTAGTAATATCGAGTTTAGTAATTCCGAAAAAATTGATTTTAAATATAAGCTTAATGCTACTTTTCCAACAGTAAACAGGATTGCAAATAATTTTGTTTTAAATAACTTTAATAGTGTGTTTAAAGGTGACGCAAACCTAAGTAATACATTATACCATACAGCAAGTGTAAGTTATAGGAGATTTAGTTTATTTAGAGGTTTAAATTATAGTCTGATTACAACTTATAATAAACGTATAAAAAGCATAAAAAACACAATACAGTTACAGGGTATCGAGCAGTTTAGCACACCAATAATGTTTGATCAACCAGAGCAAGCGCTTAGTGTGTCTGGTCGTGTTTCTAAAAATATTAAAAAGCTAAAGTTGAAATTTAATTCTAGATGGAGTTATAATGATTACTATCAAATTGTAAATCTAAATACTAGTTTAAACAGTTCTAAAAACTTTAATAATACCATAAGCCTAGAAACTAATTTTAAAAACCATCCTAATATTGAGGTTGGTTATAAGCACGCGACTAGTAATTACAAATCTAGAGGAAATCTTACCCAGTTTTTAAATACCAGTTTTTTTACCAATTTGGAATATGATTTTTTAAACGACTTTATTTTTAAAGCAGACTACAGTTTAGATACCTTTAATAACAAAACAACAAATAACACCAATCAATTTGATATGGCTAATGCCAGTTTGTTTTATCAAACCGAAGACAGTCCTTGGGGATTTGAGGTTAGTGCAAGTAATATGTTTGATGTCAAATTTAGACAAACCAATAACTTTAGTAACTTTTTGATTCAGGATAGTAAAACATTTGTTTTACCACGTATTATCATGTTTAAAGTGATTTATAAATTGTAACCTAATACCTCAAATTTAAAATCCGTGCCAACAACATATTTTATGTACATATTGCCAGATAATAAGTAAAAAAGAATTAAACAGTTTGTTAAAATTTACGGTTTTTACTACAGCAAATAGTAAAAAACTGTGACTATCTTTATAAAAAAAACCATGAAAAAACTACTTTTACTTCTAACAATTATATCATCATTTAGTTGCTGTAATAACGATGACGATAACAAGCCCACAAACCCAATAGACCAATTGCCACCTGCAACACAAACAGGTGCACAAACCTTTGGGTGTTTAATTAATGGCGAAGCATTTGTATCTCCAAATTTTGGTAGTAATTCTCCAAGAGCCTTTTACCAATTTGTAGATGGTGCATATACTTTAGGTATTTCTGCTAGAACAGGAGGTGGAACAGAACTTAAATCTATAAATATTGGATGTTTGGATGTGCCTTTATTAGAAGAAACTAATTATACTTTGTTAGAATTCGCTACTGGGAACTATTTTGGAGAATATACTATCGGAGGAGGTATTGATTACCATGGTATAACTTCTATTTCTAATCCTGGTGTTTTAACAATAACAAACTTCGACCAAGCTAACTTCATAATATCTGGCACTTTTGACTTTACTGTTTTAGATAATGATGGTAATGAAATAAATATAACAAATGGTAGATTTGATATGAACTATACAAACTAATTTAGAAACCTCAAACTATGACATAAAAACAGAAAGACCACTTACAAGGTAAGCAGCCTATCACAGTTAACATAACTATCACCAAATAATTGATAATTAACTTCATAAAACACATATTATGAAAAAACTATTACTACGACTGTTTTGTGTTGGAACTTTCTTTACAGCAAGCGCTCAAAATAATGAAGAAATAAATACTCCAGAAACTGTAGGCAACCAATACCAAATAGAATACACGGTTAATTTTAACAACTATGTACCAATTTCTAAAAAAGGAATTTTAATCCCATATTTAAAAGAAAATAAATCTAATTATTACGAAATGCCTTTTGATGAAGATAGCATTCAAAAGGATGATACTAATGATTCGGAGATAAACGAAACAATTGTTATTGGTAAAAAAAATGTTATAAAACGAAACTTTGTAAATCTTAATACAAATAAGTTATCGTCTACAGAGAATATAACCTTTGATAGTAAAACGTATTTAGTAACGGAAGCACTTCCAAAACTAGATTGGGATCTAAACCATCCAGACACCCTTAAAATTGGCACATATATGTGCAATAAAGCAACCACAAGTTTTAGAGGTCGAAATTACATAGCATGGTACACCAATGACATCCCAATTACTTTTGGACCATGGAAGTTTCATGGATTACCAGGTCTAATTTTAGATATGTATGACCAAACACATAAATACGAATGGATTGTCACTAAAATAACTAAAAAAACGATTAATGAAAAGATACTTAATCAAGACAAGCACGATGTAAACATTAGTTTAGAAGCATTTGTAGCGTTAAGAGAAGAGGTGTTTAATACAAAGATGAATAACTTTAAAAATAATCTAAAATCTAGACAAGACAGAGGGACAAATGTCTCTGTAGACACCTTTAATAAAAGACAAGGACGTGAGTTGTTGTTTGAATGGGAAGACAAAAAATAATAATATTGAAAAAACTAATTTTCATAACGTTATTGTTAGTGTTCCAAACCATTGGCTTTTCGCAGTCAACAATGTCTGGAACTGTCTCAGATAGTAATGGCAGCTTATATTCCGTTAGCATAACTATAAAAGATACGTTAACTAATCGTATTTTAAATTACACATATTCAGATAACAACGGAAACTATACATTGGTTACCAAAAACCAAGGTCAGTTTAATATGGTTTTTAATGCATTAGGCTATAAAACCAAAACAATTCCATTAGTATTAGATGGTACTCAAAATAATAAAACTATAAACGTAGTTTTAGAAGAGCAACCTTTTACATTAGATGAGGTTGTTATAAAATCTGAACGTCCAATGGTAATAAAAAAGGATACCATAACCTTTAAAACTAAATACTTTACAAGAGGAAATGAACATACAGTCGAGGATTTACTAAAAGTAATACCTGGTTTAAATATAGACAATGAAGGCACTATAAAAGTTGGTAATAAAGAGATTGAAAAATTAATGATTGATGGTGACGATCTTTTTGAAAAAGGGTATAAAATATTATCCAAAAACATGCCTGCTTATCCTATTGAAACGGTCGAGGTGTTACAAAACTACTCCAACAACCACTTGTTAAAAGACATTGAAGTAAGCGATAAGGTAGCTTTAAACTTAAAATTAAACGAAAAATCAAAACGCATTTGGTTTGGTAATTTGGAGGCTAATGTTGGTAACGATAGATTTTATCATTACAAGGCTAATTTGATGAATTTTGGTAAAAAAAATAAATACTACTTTTTAGCCAATGCCAATAGTATTGGCTATAATGCTACAGGAGATATTCAACAATTAATTAAGCCTTTTAGACTTAATCAACCAGCAAGTATAGGAGATAATCAATCGGTAAGTAATTTAATAGGTTTATCGGCTTCCGATTCTAATTTTAAAAAAGAACGCACCAATTTTAATAATGCCGAGTTGGTGTCACTAAACGCCATATTTAATCCTTCAGATAAATTAAAAATAAAAACCTTAGGCTTTTTTAATTGGGATGAAACCACTTTCTTTAGAAATCAAGTGGATAATATTATAACTAACACCAACAGTTTTACTAACGCGGAAGATTATAAGTTAGATAATAAAAGACAATTAGCTTTTGGGAAGTTGGATTTTATTTACAACCCTTCTAAAACTAAAATGTTAGAGTCTACCACAAAGTACAATAGTGGTAATTATAATAATGATGCTAATTTAGTGTTTAATGGTGTGTCTACACTCCAAAATTTAGAACTAAACAATACTTTTTTTGATCAAAAATTAAACTATACTAATAAGTTTAAAGACCAAAAGGTACTGTTGCTTACAGGTCGTTTTATTACCGAAAAAAAGCCACAAAATTACACCATAAATCAGTTTTTGTATCAAGATTTATTTCCAGAGTATAGTGCTGCAAACAATATCTATCAGGTTAGCAACAACCAAATGCAGTTTGTTGGTGTAAATGCACATATTTTAGACCGTAAATCAAATGGACATTTATTAGAGTTGCAACTTGGTAACCAGTTTAGAGAGGATAAATTAAACACTAGTTTTACACTATTGGAAGATAATGTATCGTTACATCAGCCAATAGAGTACCAAAATCAGACCAAATATCAGGTTAATGATTTATATTTTAAAAGCAAATACAGGATAAAACTAGATAATTTTGCTCTAAGTGGTAACCTTGAAGCGCATCAGTTGTTTAATACATTACGCAGTAACAATACGTCTACCAACAAACTCCTTTTTATATTAATCCAAGTCTAGGTGCAGAGTGGACTATAAATAGTAATAATAAAATACAAACCACTTATAGTTACAATACGGCTAATGCCAAAGTGTTAGACGTGTACAGTAATTATGTGTTAACAGGATTTAGATCTTTTAACAAAGGAACAAATACGTTTAACCAATTAAAAGCCTCTAGTATGATGCTTAATTATCAATTGGGTAATTGGGCAAATCGGTTTTTTGCAAACACCTTGGTGCTTTATACTAAAAACCATGATTTTTTGTCAACCAACACGTTAATTAATCAAAACTACACTCAAACCCAGAAAACACTTATTAAAGACAGTCAGTTTTTAACTATTAATACCAAGTTTGATTACTATTTTAAGTTTATGTCATCTAACCTAAAATTAGATTTAGGGTATACCAAAAATGAATTTAAAAACGTCGTAAATAATTCTAATTTAAGAACAGTGGTGTCTAATAATTATAATTATGGATTAGAGTTACGGTCTGCTTTTAAAGGGGTTTTTAATTACCATTTAGGTACTGCTTGGACAACAAATAAAATTGAAACCTTTGCCAATAGTAAGTTTACTAATAATCAATCTTTTTTAGATCTTAACTTTATCTTTAATAAAAAGTTTGATACAAAAGTAAAAACAGAACGTTACCATTTTGGAAGTTTAGACACAGACAATACTTATTATTTTTTAGATTTTGAAACACAATATAAGTTGATTGATAAAAAACTAACAGTAGGCATAACTGGTAAAAACTTATTTAATACCAAGCGTTACACTAGTTTTTCTATTAGCGATTTAGGGTCTTCAACTACAGAAGTTAGATTGCTACCACGCATGGTGCTTTTAAAAGCAGAATACCGATTTTAACCTACAATCCAGACCTAAACTGTTTTAGTTTACCACTAACTTCCCGTTCCAAAATAGTTTTCTGCTCAAAAATTAAATTTAAATTAGGTTCCAAATACTTATCTACAGCTAATTGTACAGCCTTTTGCTGAGGTTGGCTTAACGCTTCGGTAGCAACATAATCAATTTTAAAGGTGTCTTCTTTAATTTGTTCAACTATAAACTCTTTTACATTCGCGTCTTTGGTCATGACGGTTTTAGTCACATAATAAAAGGTTAAACCTGCTGCAATTTTTCCGCTTGGAAGCGTAATAAAATCACTGGTACGTCCTGTTAGAGCGTCTAAAATTGGACGTTGTAACGTGCTTTTAATGGACAACTGTCCTAAATCGCCAAGCTCATAACGTATAAAAGGGTGTGCACGATTATATAAATCGGTGATCACAATTTTACCTGGTTGACCATAAGGGACTGGTTGGTTGTTGTTGTCTAAAATTTCGACATATAAATGGTTGGTATTTACTATCCAATTGTCGTCTTGGTCCTCAAAAGCAATAAGCCCTAATTCGGCTGCACCATATTCATTTACAATAGGAATATTAAATTGTATTTCAAGTAGTTTTTTATCGTCATCAAATAGCATTTCAGAGGTAACAATACAAACAGTTAATGTGGGACAAACGTCTTTTAAAACAATATTATTTCGTTTTAAAAACTTTGCAAATTGTACGATAGCACTAGTGTAACCATTAATGTAATTAAATTTTGTACGTTTAAATTTATGTAATACTTTATTTAAAGCAGCATCACTTAAATCAAACACCGAAAACCTAAAACGGTTACCTAACCAATCCTTTAATCGTTCTTTATAATACCCATTGGTATCTAACGGAATACCATAAAAACGCGCCTGTTTAGAAGTGTTTAAATCAATATTAAACCAACTATAGCGTTGCATAAAGGTTACCCAAGTCATGGCATGCGCAAAATTATCTTTAGCAAACTCAAAAGGGGTTCCGGAAGAGCCTGATGTTTTATGTTTGTGTACTGTTTTTACAGTGTATTTGTCAGATAATCTATTAGCTAAAGGTTGTTGCAAATTAGCTTTGGTTAACACAGGTAAGGCACTCCAATCTTTGGTGTCAATCCCTTGGCATAAGGTGTTGTAAAAAGGTGTGTGTTCTAAATGAAATGCAACAATGGCTTGTAGTTGCTTACTTAGGTAATTAGCATAATCAGCTTGTGTAAACCCATCAATAATAGCTTGTGTTTTTTTAGCTTCATTAACAGGAAATCCTTTTAACCGTAAAGACCATTCAAATTGTTTCAATGCAATAGATTTTCTGTAAAATAAAGAAATAAAAAACTATTGGATTTAAAGTCAATCAAATTCTTTTAAATAATTATTTTTGTGGAAACAACAACAACACAACATTACTACAATGAATATTTTAATTTTAGGATCAGGAGGAAGAGAACATACTATTGCATGGAAGCTTAAACAAAGCCCAAAATGTAGCTCGCTTTTTGTAGCACCAGGAAACTCTGGAACAGCACAAATAGCTAAAAATGTACCTGTTAGTGTAACCGATTTTGAAGCCATAAAAGAGGTGGTTTTAAATAATAAAATTGCTATGGTAGTGGTTGGTCCTGAAGACCCTTTAGTATTAGGTATTCATGATTTTTTCTTAGCAGATAACGCACTTAAAAACGTAGCGGTAATTGGACCACAACAAGCAGCTGCGACTTTAGAAGGTAGTAAAGAGTTTGCAAAACAGTTTTTGTACAGACATAACATACCAACAGCAGCTTACCAAAGCTTTAATAAAGACACTGTGGAAGATGGCTATGCTTTTTTAGAAACGTTAAACCCTCCTTTTGTATTAAAGGCAGATGGATTAGCAGCAGGTAAAGGTGTTGTTATTTTAAATAATATTGATCAGGCTAAAGCCGAATTAAAAAGCATGCTTGTAGATGCTAAGTTTGGGCAAGCAAGTACTAAAGTGGTTATCGAAGAATTTTTAGACGGAATAGAGTTAAGTTGTTTTGTGCTAACCGATGGTAAAAACTATAAAGTATTACCAACAGCTAAAGATTATAAACGTATTGGAGAAGGTGATACTGGTTTAAATACAGGAGGAATGGGAGCAGTGTCTCCAGTGCCTTTTGCTAACCAGGCATTTTTAGATAAAGTGGAAGAGCAAGTGGTTAAACCAACGATTGCAGGTTTACAAAAAGATAATTTACCATACAAAGGGTTTGTGTTTATTGGATTGATAAAAGTAGGAGATGAGCCTAAGGTTATCGAGTATAATGTGCGTTTGGGTGATCCTGAAACCGAAGTCGTTTTACCAAGACTTAAAAACGATTTAGTTGAGGTTTTTCAAGCAATTGCTAATCAAACGTTAGATCAAATTACTATTGAGGTAGACCCAAGAGCAGCAACTACAATTATGTTAGTTTCTGGTGGTTATCCTGAAGCTTATGAAAAAGGAAAAGTCATTACAGGTCTAGAAAATATTGAAGACTCTATCGTGTTTCATGCAGGCGCACAAAACAAAGATGGTGGTATTGTAACCTCAGGTGGTCGTGTTATGGCAATAACTAGTTATGGCGATACGTACCAAGAGGCCATAAAAAAATCTTACCAAAGTATAGATAAACTAAACTTTGATAAGATGAATTATAGAAAAGATATAGGATTTGACCTATAAGTTTTATAAATATGAGTGTGAAGAGATACTTTTATCTTCTTCGTTGTTAGCTGCGTAACCTTTTAATTGTAACATCCAATAAATAAACGCTACAAAACCAATGATGATAAATATCCATGACATAAAGTTTGCTGCCCACCAGTTTTCTAGTTCTAAGGCTCTTAATGCGTCATAAGGAGCAAATAATACGTCAACAAAAAGGCTTGCTATAGCTTCAAAAAAATCTTTCATAATTATATAATAGTATATTTATAGTACAAAAATACAAAAAGAGTTAATGATTACAACAATTTTTAGCAAATCCAAACCAATTAATTTTTTAATTGTTTTTAGTATCACACTAATTGCTTTTTTATTGTTGCCTTTTAAGTACCCAAATTTGGTTAATGCTGAAACGTCCATTTGGACCAATATCGCTGTTTTTGTATTAGTATATTTGTCTATATTACTGCTTAATTTTATAGTTACTAAAAACTTATTATCGCAACAAAATAACTACGAAATTTTATTATTTGCGCTGTTTTTTTTGGCTATTCCGCAAGCCTTTTTATACTATAAAATTGTTGTCTCTAATTTTTTTATCTTGCTTACATTAAGACGTTTAATAAGTATTAGATCAAAAAAAGACGTAATTAAAAAGTTATTTGATTCAGGGTTTTTAATTGCTATGGCGTCGCTATTTTATTTTTGGGCTATTTTGTTTTTTCCGTTGCTGTTTATAGCTATGTTGTTGTTTTCAGAGACCAACGTAAAATATTACTTGGTTCCGTTTATTGGTTTTGCAACAGTTGTTGTTTTGACTATTAGTTTTTCGATAGTAGTTTACGATGATTATTTTTTAGCACTAAATATAAATCCAGCAGTTAATTTTGACTTTAACAGCTATAATTCGGTACAATTTATAACAGCAATAACCATGTTGTTATCGTTTGGGATCTGGTCGTCTTTGTTTTATTTAAAAGATATTAAAAAGAAAATGAGAAGTTACCGACCATCTTATAAAATCTTGTTTTTAGCTTGTATTTTTGCTAGCATCATTGCTGCTTTTGCACCACAAAAAAACGGAAGCGAACTCTTATTTCTTTTTGCACCTTTAGCTGTAATAATTACAAATTATATTGAAACTATTGAAGAAAAATGGTTTAAAGAATTGTTTTTAGGATTGTTATTAGTTATTCCAATAGTCCTATTAGTGTTGTAGTTTGGCACCAAAAGCTAAATCGCCAGCATCTCCTAATCCAGGAACGATATAACCTTTATTATTTAAGCTTTTATCTATTGCAGCAATCCACAGATTAGTGTCTTCTGGTAAATTATTTTTTAAATAATCAACACCAGGTTTTGCACCAATTGCAGCTACTATATGCACGTTTTTTGGTTTTCCAAAAGGCTCTAAAGCTTTATAAGTCGCAATTAAAGATTGTCCTGTGGCTAACATAGGGTCTGCAAGTATTAATGTTTTACCTGTAAGATCTGGACACGCTAGATACTCGACAACTATTTCAAAAGATTCAGGATTATCTAAATGGTGTCTGTAGGCAGATATAAATGCATTTTCTGATTTATCAAAATAGTTTAGTAAACCATTATGTAATGGGACTCCAGCTCTAAGTATTGAGCATAAAACCACATCGTTTTTTGGGGTTTCTGTTGTTATCGTTGCTAAAGGCGTTGTAATAGTCCTGGTTTCAAATTCTAAAGCTTTACTTAATTCGTAGCCTAAAATTTCTCCAATACGCTCAATATTTCTTCTAAAACGCATACTATCGTTTTGGACAGAAACGTCTCTGATTTCAGCAATAAATTGATTTAAAATAGAATTTTGTTCAGATAGATTATGAATATGCATGATAATTGTTTCTTTAAAAAGTAAAGTTACTCTAATATTTAAAAAGCCAAAACGCGTTCAGCCTAAAATTCAGTTTAATTTATGTAATTTTACAGTCTTAAAAATAATAATATGTTTACAGATACAGCAAATAAAATATTCCAGGACGTTATAAAAAAGTACCATATCATTAATACGGTAGACCAACCGTTTACTAATATTTATGACAAAAGCACGCACTTATTAGAACACCTTTTATACCGTAAATGTTGGATAGATACTGTACAATGGCATTATGAAGATATTATTCGTGATCCACAAATAGATCCAGTTGCTGCATTAACTTTAAAACGTAAAATTGATGCCTCTAACCAAGACAGAACAGATATGGTAGAATATATTGATAGCTATTTTTTAGAGCAATATAAAGACGTAACACCTAAAAGTGACGCGACTATTAATACAGAAAGTCCTGCTTGGGGAGTTGATAGATTATCTATCCTGGCACTAAAAGTATACCACATGGAAGAGGAAGCAACTAGAGCAGATGCGTCAGCCTCTCATAAAGCTGCTTGCCAAACTAAATTAGATATTTTATTAGAACAACGCGTGGATTTAAGCACTGCTATTGATACCTTATTATCGGATATCCAAAATGGTGATAAGTACATGAAAGTATATAAGCAAATGAAAATGTATAATGACGACGAGCTTAACCCTGTTTTAAGAAATCAGAAATAAAAACGTGCACTTGTAATTTTAGCACGTGTTTTAAGTATGTCCAAAATACCAAAGCATATTTTAGTAATACGTCTCTCTGCAATGGGAGACGTTGCTATGACAGTTCCTGTTTTACAAGCGTTAACACAGCATTATCCAGACCTTAAATTAACCGTTTTAACACGTCCGTTTTTTGCTCCTTTTTTCAGAGATTTAAAAAATGTTGAGGTTTTTGCAATTGATTTAAACAAACAGCACAAAGGTGTTTTTGGATTATATAAACTATCCAAGCAACTAAAAGCATTACAAATAGATGCTGTTGCAGATTTACATAATGTTTTAAGAACTAAGATTTTAAAACTTTTTTTCTTCGGAAAAAAATTTAAACAAATAGATAAGGGTCGAAGCGAAAAGAAAGCACTTGTCAATGGACAAAATTTTCATCCTTTAAAAAGTACGCACCAACGTTATGCAGACGTTTTTAAAGCGTTAGGTTTTAAGTTTAGTATAGATAACCCAAGTTTTCCTTCAAAAAAAACTTTGCCAGAAGCAATCTTAAACAAAGTGAATAACCAAAACACAAAGCAATGGATTGGTATTGCGCCTTTTGCGCAATATACATCCAAAATGTATCCATTGGATCAGATGCAAGAGGTTATTCATATATTAAAGAAGAGTTATATTATTTTTCTGTTTGGTGGTAAAGCAGATCAAGCTAAACTAGACTCATTGGCAGCAAATAGTGATGCTGTAATAAATGTTGCAGGTCAATATAATTTAAACCAGGAGTTAGATTTAATATCTAACTTGGATGTAATGCTAAGCATGGATTCTGGTAATGCGCACTTGGCAGCTATGCTTGGTGTTAAAGTGATTACTATTTGGGGAGTTACGCATCCTTATGCTGGTTTTGCAGCTTTTAATCAGCCTAAAAGTTATAATATTACACCAGACAAAATGTTGTATCCTAAATTACCGACTTCTATTTACGGTAATAAATATCCAGAAGATTATAAAAATGTCGCTGGAAGTATACAACCTAAACAAATTACAGAAAAAGTTACTGCTGTTTTAAACGCATAAAAAAAGCCTCAATTTCTTGAGGCTTTTAGATTTTAACTACTAATATAAAATTAATATCATCCCTTAAACTAACAAATTTCAGTGTTATAATCTGTTTCAAAGATATCTGATACTATACTAGTTTTATTTTTTGAAGGTCTGTTTTAGATGTGATTCGGTAAAAGGTGTTAAAAAAACGTTTAAATGTATGTTTTGGTCTAAACATCATCATAATCTACAACTAATGTTGGTGTTGTAGGATGTGCTTGACAGGTTAATATTAAGCCTTCAGCCACTTCGGCATCTGTAAGTATGTTGTTTTGTCTCATGACTGCTTTACCATCTGTAACTCTTGCAATACAGCTACTGCAAACACCACCTTGACAAGAATATGGTGCATCTAGGTCTTGTTTTAAAGCAGCTTCTAATACAGTTTGTTTTTGAGACATAGTAAAGGTCTCCGACTCGTCATCCACAGTCACTGTTATTTGTGTGTTACCATCAGTTGCTTCTACAGTGGTTGTTGTATTTTGGGTAGCAGCAGTAAATAATTCAAAATGAATAGTGTTTTCGGCAATATTATTTTCAACTAAAACCTCTTTTACCGTGTTAATCATTGCTTCTGGACCACAAAGGTAAAAAGCATCTATTGTTACATGTTTATATTTATTTTTTACAATAAGGTTAACGGTACTTTTTTCGATACGTCCAAATAAAGCGTTCTCTTCTTGAGATTGGCTATATAAAAATTGTACATAAAAACGCTTTGGATATTGATGGTGTAAGGCTAAAATATCTGCTAAAAATATAGTGTCATTAACCGTTTTGTTACCGTAAACTAATACAAAGTGGCTTTTAGGTTCCTGCTCTAATACTGTTTTCGCAATACTTAAAATTGGTGTAATTCCGCTTCCTGCTGCAAATGCTGCTATGGTACGTTCCTCAGATGCTTTTGGTTCAAAAACAAAACGTCCTTGTGGTTTTGCAACGTCTAATGTGTCACCAGCTTTTAAACTGCTGTTGGCATAAGTACTAAAGGTTCCGTTTGGTACTGCTTTAACCGCAACGGTTAGTATTCCGCTTGACGGAGAAGAACATAATGAGTAATCACGTCTTACTTCTGCATCGTTAATTTTAGTTTTTAGTGTAATATATTGACCTGCTTTAAAGGCGTAGTCTTGTTTTAAATTATCTGGCACATTAAAAGTCAACGTAACACATTGGTCTGTTTGACGTGTGATATCCGAAATAGTTAGTGTATTAAATTGAGACATGGTTTAAATTTTTATGTAAAAATAATGAAGCTTTACCGTTTTGCCTTCTGTTTAGAAAAAAATTAATACATAAGTTTATTATGCATAAGAAAATTATGTATGTTTGTAATATGGCAAATTCAAAATTATATAAAGGTAGTCTGACCACTATTATTTTAAAGCTTTTAAATGAAAGCGAAAAAATGTATGGTTACGAAATGACACAAAAGGTGAAAGAAATAACTAAAGGTGAACTTAATATTACCGAAGGTGCTTTGTATCCAGCGTTGCATAAGTTAGAAGCCGAAGGGTTGCTGGACGTCGAGGTCAAAAAAGTAGATAACCGTTTGCGTAAATACTATAAACTTACCGAAAAAGGTAATAAAGAAACGGTAAGTAAATTGGAAGAACTTAAGGATTACATTAAAACCATGGAAACCTTTATGAATCCTAAATTTAGCTTGGATTAGTATGAAGTTGAGTAAAGAAAACATTCAATTTATAGATACTTATTTAGAGAATTCTGAAATCCATTTTGCAGATATCAGAATGGAAATGGTGGATCACATTGCATCTGTATTAGAGGCTGAGTTAGAATTAAACAATGAATTGTCTTTTTATGATGCCTTTAAAGCGTATATGATTAGTAATAAAACTAGATTATTACAGGATAATGAGGGTTTTTTAAGAAACACTTATAATAATTTGTTGAAACTAATTTGGCTAAATATGCTAACAGTTAATAGTTTTTTAGTGTTTTTAGGTGTCATAATTAGCGCTCGTTTTATTATTAATAATTTTGGTTTTGAAACCATTGAGGCTGCATATATTAGTTTTCCATTACTGTCCTTTATTGTCTTAGGAATTGTTTACTTGGTTGTATTAAGGGTATTTAATTATGATCGATTTTCTGGTGTAGAGCGTATTGGATTTGTATATGTATTTTTGTTTCAAGTGGTTAATGCTTTGCATTTATTAACAAAGTATCAAGCTGAATCAGAAAGTGGTCATTGGATTGCAGTAGTAGTGTTTGCAATATCATGTACACTGATTTATACGTTTGTAAAAACAGCTGTTAGTATTATGAGAAACTATGCAAAGGAGTATAAAAAACTTGTTTAAGAATGAGCTTAACCGAAGAAAATATAAAGCAAATAGATAACTACCTAATTAAACTTAAGATTAAGTATGTTGATGTTAGATTAGAGCTTATCGATCATTTAGCTTCAGATTTTGAAGCATCTAATAAAGAGGAGCAATTAGTAGATTATCTTAAATCTAAAATAGATTTTATAAAAGACTTTGAAAAGAAACGTCAAAAAACAATCCATTGGAGTTATCAAAGGGAAATGTGGCGACGTTTGGCTATGTTTTTTTATAAGCCTAATTATCTTCCTTTTACTATAGTATTTGGATTTGCAGTATATTGGATACAGCAGTTGCAGCCAAATAAGACATCAATTATTGTATTTGTAGTTAGTCTTTCAACTATACATTTTTGGGCGCTGATTGCTGGATATTCACATCATAAAACCTTTAAAAAGTTGCAAATGGCACAGCCTTTATATTCAATAATGGCTTTACCGTCTTTGTTTTTATATACCATGGGAGCAGCTAAACCATGGTTAGAAAATCAATATTTTTTTATTGCCTTTTGGTTTTTAGCAATTTTATTTAACATCGCTGGAGGCATCGAGTTGCGTAACAAAAAGAATAAGATTTTAGAGTACTCTAAAAATATTATTTAAATCATGAATTTAACCAAAGACCAAATACAATATATAGATACCTACGTTGAAAAAAGCGGTATAGAATGGTTTGATTTAAAAATCGAATTAGTTGACCATTTAGCTGATGCAACTGCTCAGATTTTGGAAGATAATCCACAGTTACCTTTTGAGGATGCAGTAACAAAAGCTAAAATAGCTTTTGGGACAAAAGGCTTTAGACCGTTAATAGCTAATAGGACCAAACAAATAGAAAAAGCTTTTTATAAGCGAGTTTTTAAGTACTTGTTATCTTTTTTTAGTTTACCTAAAATTATTCTTACAACAGCATTGATGTATGTGTTAGTAGGTGTTTATAATTTTCTGGAGGTTAAAGAGAACTTTTTATTGAGTTTAGTAGGTGTATTATTTGCTTTTACTATCCTTTCATTTTGGTGGTCTTATAGACGTAAAACAATAGATAATAAAAAACACTTGTCATTAAGTTATATGCAATCCGTTTCGGGATTTGTAAATATGTTGGCTCAGTTATTTAGTTTTTCTCTAACACTTTTTAAATCAAGTTTTATTGAAGGTCAAGGCGTGCTGTGGTTTATTATTTTATGGGTAATTGCTTTTCTGTTTTGTATTGCGTCGGAAGTTGTGTCAAGACAGATTTATAAAGACCAAAAAGCATTGTATAATCAATATAAAACAGCATAATTTACTATGAAATTAACTCAACCTCAAATACAAAACCTATACGCCTTTACAAGACAACATTACGTTGAGCATTATGATTTACAAACCGAATTAGTAGATCACTTAGCAAACGACATTGAGTCTGTATGGCAAACAGAAACCAACTTATCTTTTGAAGAAGCAAGAGACCAAGCCTTCAAAAAATTTGGAGTATTTGGCTTTATGGACGTGTTAGAACGTCGTCAAAAAGCTATGAATAAACGCTATCTAAGGTATTTATGGACAGAGTTAAAACAGTGGTTTACGTTTCCTAAATTAATAACTACACTAGCTTTATTTTTTGGTATTTATTTAGGGTTGTCTACAATTTTTGCAAAATCGTTTTTAATTGGTCTTTTTGTAATAATATGTGTTTTTACAATCTACAAAAGCATACAGCTAAAAAGACAATTTAAACAGCGTAAAGCGCTGTCCAATAAAAAATGGATGTTAGAAGAAATAATATTTAAACAAGCAGGAGCTTCAGCAATAATTTTACTCACTCAGCTGCCACAATGGTATAATTTTTCTGGTAATATTTTTAGTTACCCTTACATTGTTTTGGGCTTATCTATTTTTTCGACACTATTTTGTCTTTGGATGTATATTAGTTTTGAGGTTATACCAAACAAAGCAGAACAACTTTTAAATGAAACCTATCCAGAATTTTGTTTGTAACATTTTTAAACATTTGTATACTTATCTATTAAACCAACCAAAACCATCAGCATATGATTACTAAATTTTTAAGTCTAGAATGGAAATCTTTTATACGCTCGGCAAGCTTTGGTAAAAGCTTAGCAATAAAGATTGTCATGGGCTTTTTTGCTTTATATTTTATTTTAGTGTTTTTAGCATTAGGCTTTGGATTATATCCAATTTTAGAGAAAACTTTTCCGGATCAAGACCCTTTTATAGTGGTTAATGGATTTATCTTTTTTTGGTTTTTAGGCGATTTATTATTGCGTTTTTTTCTTCAAAAATTACCAGTAATGAGTGTCAAACCTTTGCTAACCATACCCATTAAAAGAAGTAGTATTGTGCATTTCGTTTTAGGAAAATCTGCAGTATCATTTTTTAATTTTTTGCCCCTTTTTGCCATAATACCTTTTAGTATTATCCTTATTACTAAGGATTATCAACTAGCAACCGTAATGACTTGGGCTGCTGCTATGATTTTACTAACCTTAATAAATAATTTTTTAAATTTTATTATTGAAAGTTTTTCTGCAGAAACAGAACTTTCATTTCTACCTATAATCATATTTGCTGGTACGCTATTTGGACTTAACTATTTTAATATTATTAATGTTTCTGGAGCTTTGTCTACAGCTATGTTAGCCATAGTAAACAATCCATTATTACTGCTAATTTTGATTGTAATTTTAATTGGTTTATACCTGTTTAATCATAAAATATTAATTAAAAAACTATACTTAGATAATTCACTTAAAACAAAAATTAAAGAGGTAACCACTTCAGATTTAGGATGGACCAAACGATTTGGTGATAGTGCACCTTTTATGCAATTAGATTTAAAATTAATTTGGAGAAACAAACGTCCAAAGTCTGCAGTTTTTATGTTGGTATTTGGATTATTATATGGTTTGTTTTTTTATCCACAACCAATGTACAGAGACATGCCTATTATGTATGGTTTTATTGGTGTATTTGTAACTGGTATTTTCTTAATTAATTTTGGACAATTTATTCCAGCTTGGGATAGTGGATATTACAAAATGTTAATGAGCCAAAACATCAAGTATGAGCAGTATTTAAAATCTAAATACACCTTAATGGTACTTAGTGTTATTATCATGTTTGTGCTAAGTATTCCATATGTATATTTTGGTTGGAAAATTTTAGTTGCGCATTTTGCAGCAGCAGTGTATAATATAGGTGTTAATACTTATGTTATAATGCTTGGTGGATCTTTTAATCGAAAAAAAATAGACTTAAATCAACGTGCAGCTTTTAACTTTCAAGGTACAGGAGCAGTACAATGGTTAATTGGTATCCCATTGTTACTTTTACCATTGGCTATTTTTGGGTTATTATCTCATTTTGTTAGTTTTTATTCAGGTATTTCTGCGTTAATACTACTAGGAGTTATCGGAATTATTTTTCATCAAAAAATCATGCGCTTTATTACCAGTAAGTACTTAGACTCTAAGTATGAAATGATAAAAGCATTTAACCAAGACAATTAATATTTACAAAACTTTTTAACTATGATAACAACAACAAATCTTTCAAAAAAATATAGCGGAAACGAAGTTTTAAATATTTCTAATTTAGACATACCTAAAGGTCAAAGTTTTGGTCTTGTGGGTAATAATGGTGCAGGAAAAACAACGTACTTTAGTTTGTTATTGGATTTAATAAAACCTACTACTGGTTATATTAAAACTAATGGAATATTAGTTAACGAAAGCGAAGATTGGAAACCCTTTACGTCTGCTTTTATTGACGAAAGCTTTTTAATTGGCTATTTAACACCAGAAGAATATTTTTATTTTATTGGTGATTTACGTGGACAAAACAAACAAGACGTAGACAATTTAGTGTCACAGTTTGAAGACTTTTTTCATGGCGAAATTTTGGGCCAAAAAAAATATCTTAGAGATTTAAGTAAAGGAAATCAGAAAAAAGCAGGTATTGTCGCTGCATTAATTGGTAATCCTGAGGTAATTATTTTGGATGAGCCTTTTGCTAATTTAGATCCAACAACACAAATTAGATTAAAGCAAATTATTAAGGATTTAGCAGAAAAAAAAGGAGTTACTGTTTTAGTGTCTAGTCACGATTTAATGCACGTCACAGATGTATGCGAGCGTATTGTGGTCTTAGATAAAGGTCATGTTATTAAAGATATACAAACTAGCGAAGCAACTTTAAAGGAGTTGGAAGCGCATTTTTCTGGTACAGTAAATCCAGTGTAATATGCTGTTGGATGACTAAAACATCTAAGTTTCAGTTCATTTTTTGGCAAAAAGTAAAAAAGATGCTTATTTTTACGCACCTGTCAATAATTATAAATAATAATTATGGCATTAATTAGTTATGTATTACACTAAATACAACCGCATTGAAGATAGCATTAAAAATTTGTATAGTTTCTGGTTTGATCTTAGCAACAATTACTAGTTGTTCAAGAAAAAAAAACAGTTTTATAAATCGTAATTTTCATGCAGTTACTGCAGAGTACAATGCTTTGTTTAATGGTTACGAGGCTTTAAAACTAGGACAAAACAGTCTTAACGAAGGTTATAAAGACAATTATTGGGACATCTTACCTGTCGAGCGTATGCAGGTTAGTGATGAGATTGTTTTACCAGGACAATCAAAAAACGAAAGTTTTACTAAAGCAGAAGAAAAAGCAGTAAAAGCCATCCAAAAACATGGGATGAATATTCAAGGTAAAGAGTATAACCCTCAAATTGATGAAGCCTATTTATTGTTAGGAGAAGCTAGATATTTTGATCAACGCTTTGTGCCAGCTCTAGAAGCCTTTAACTACATCCTTTACAAATATCCTGCTTCAGATAAAATAAACACTGCAAAGGTTTGGCGAGAAAAAACTAACATGCGTTTGGATAATGACGAGTTAGCGATTAAAAATCTAAAACGTCTAATAGAACAAGAAGAGTTAGAAGGTCAAGAACTAGCGGATGCGACGTCCATTTTAGCACAAGCCTACATCAATACTAAAGCTTTAGATAGTGCTTTAACGCAAATCAAAATTGCAGCTAAAGCAACTAAAAATAATGACGAAAAAGGACGTTTTGGTTTTATAACAGGACAACTATACAACGTACTTACTTACAAGGATAGTGCAAATATTGCATTTGACGAGGTTATAGATTTAAACCGAAAAATTCCACGTCGTTACTTAATGGCTGCACATGTTGAGAAAGCTAAAAACTTTGATTACGATAAAGGCGATAAAATTGCATTTTTAAAGCACCTAACCAAATTAGAAAAAGACCGAGAAAATCGTCCGTACCTAGATAAGATATATCACCAAATTGGCGAGTTTCATTTAACTAATAAATCGGATTCTTTAGCAGTAGTATATTACAATAAATCACTAAGAGAAAAATCTACAGATAAAATTTTAACAGCCAAAAACTACGAAACTCTAGGCGATTTTTATTTTGATAGAAATAACTATAAAGTAGCAGGAGCTTATTTTGATAGTACAATGACTAGTATGGTTGAAAACAGTAAACCTTACAGAACCATTAAGCGTAAACGCGAAAACTTAGATGATGTTATTTATTATGAAGGCGTAGCCGAAGTTAATGATAGCATACTTAAACTAGTTAGCATGTCTGATGCAGATCGTGTTACATTTTTTACAGACTACACCAACAAGCTTAAGATAGAAGCTGAAAAAGAAAAAGAACGTTTAGAAATCGAAGCTAGAAAAAAAGGATTAGCAACAACAAATACGCCAACAAATAATGTCACTAAGCCAAGAGGTGGATTACCAGGTGTTGGTAGTAATTTTTATTTTTATAACCAAAGCACAGTTGCTTATGGTAAAAACGAATTTACGCGTATTTGGGGAGACCGTAAAAATCAAGACGATTGGAGATGGTCATCTGCAAGCGGAAGCGCAATTGGCAATCAATCCAATTCTGATATAGCAGCAGTTTTAGAGAAAGATCAAGAGTTTTTAGATCCGCAATTTTATATAGCGCAAATCCCTACAGCACAAAAAGAACTTGATAGTTTAAAAAAGGATCGTAATTATGCCTATTATCAGTTAGGTCTGATTTATAAAGAAAAATTTAAGGAATATAATTTGTCTAAAAGCAAGTTTTTAAACCTGTTAGCTAGTAATCCTGAACAAAAATTAATTTTACCTTCTAAATATAACTTATATAAAATATATGAGATTTTAGGCGAAAACGACGAAGCACAAATCACCAAAACAGATATTATAGCCAACTATTCAAGTTCTAGATATGCCGAGATTTTGAAAAACCCAGAATTAGCAGCAACTAGAGATAAAAGTAGTCCGGAAAGTCTATATGAAGCAACCTATAAATTACTAGAAGAACAAGAGTATGCTCAGGTCATTGAAAAGTCAAATAAATATATTAAGTTTTTTGATGGCGAGCCAATAGTAGCAAAATTTGCACTTTTAAAAGCAACAGCAAATGGTAGGTTAAATGGATATCAAGCCTACGTAGATGGACTTAATGACGTAGCATTAGCTTATGCAAACATGCCAGAGGCTATTAAAGCGGAAGCTATAGTTAACAGCTTAAAATCTGTAAGTGATAAAACGTTTAAACCAAATACGGAGTCTACGTCCTTTAAAGTATTGTTCCAATTTGAAAAAAACAATACTGAAGCGATAACTGCATTTAAAAAAATATTAGACGAGGTAACACCTAAGGTGCAATATTATAATTTGTCAACATCTGTAGATGTTTATAATCCCGAAACTTCATTTGTAGTGGTTCATGGTTTAAAAAGCGTAGATGGAGCAAAAGGGTTTGCAGAGATTTTAAAAGCAGAAGATAAATATAAAATAGATAGACCTTATTTTGGAATTTCTTCTGACAATTATAAAATACTTCAAATACATAAAAATCTAAATCAATATTTAGAAAATCAATAATTTCCCTAAAAATGAAAAAAAAGCAACAAGAGCAATTTTCTATTCAAAATATAATAGCAAAAGGCACTAAAATAGTAGGAGACTTTTTTAGCGAAGGCGACCTACGTGTGGATGGGTTAATCGAAGGTAATGTAGAGGCGTCTGGTAAAGTAGTTATTGGTAAAGAAGGCGAAATAAAAGGAACTCTTAAATGTAGTAATGCCTATTTTGAAGGTAAACTAGTAGGTGCTTTAGAGTTAACCGAAACCTTAACCTTAAAGTCCACTGCACATATAGAAGGTGAAGTAGTCACACAAAAACTGGCTGTAGAGCCTGGAGCAACTTTTAATGTATCGTGTGTTATGAAAACGACTGTAAAAGATATAAATGGCGGATCAAAAACAAAAAAAACAGCTTAATCCATATATTAGGTTTACATCTATTGCCATACAAATGGGTTTAACCATTTGGTTAGGTAGCCGATTAGGTAATTGGTTGGATAGCAAATATGGTGATGGTAGTCAATTATATTTTAAAATAATTACATTACTATCTGTGTTTATAGCAATGTACGCTGTAATCAAGCAAGTTGTTAAAATAACTAACGATCAAAAGACTAAAAATGAATAAACGCATACTATATGTAGTTGTTATAATATTAGTATTACTAGCAGTTGCCTATAACCTTCAAAATTATCTAACTGAAGATAATCTACCTTACTCGTTACAAAAACTATATTTATTTCATGGTATTGCAGTATTGATAGTATACCTAGGTATAGAACTTATTTACGATAAAATGCCCAATCAAATAGGTGCAGCATACCTAACAATGATGTTTTTAAAAATAGGAATTTTCATACTATTGTTTAAATCCACGATATTTACTGAGCAAGATTTAGCGATACAACATCGCTTAGGATTATTAATTCCATTTTTTTTATTTTTAATAGTAGAGGCTGTTTGCATAGCAAAATTATTAAAAAGTAAGTAAGTGCTTGAAATAAAGAATAATAGTGGTTATTAAAACCTTAAAAAAAATCTAATTAAAAAAAGCGTTTACCTTTTTAAATTATTACTTACATTTGCACAAAATTTACAGACCATAAATTTATTAGTTACAAAAAGTATGATGTTGGCAAAAAAATCTATCAATTTTATAGCGATATTAGTTCTGACTTTATTTTCCGTGTCCTCTTATGGAAGCGATGATAAGCAAGAACCAGGAAATCCGGTGAATACTGCTCAAGAAATTAAAGAGTATATCGCACATCACTTAAAGGATTCTCATGATTTTCATTTGTTTACACATAATGAGTCTGGAACGCACTACAGTTTTCCGTTGCCAGTAATCGTATGGACAAGTAATGGTTTAAAGACGTTTATGTCTTCAGCATTTCATCATGATGATAGTGGAAGCGTAATCGTAGAAAAAGGAGATACACGTTTAGTAAAGCTACATAGTAAAATTTACGAGTTAGATAATGGCGCAACAACAGTAGCTTTTGATGATGCACACCATCCAACAAATGCACATAAAGTTATAGATTTTTCAATTACAAAATCTGTTTTTGGAATGTTATTAACAGGAGTGTTAATGTTATTAGCTTTTACAGCGTTAGCAAGAGGTTATAAAAAAGGACACGCTGTACCAAAAGGATTTAGTAGAGTTTTAGAGCCTTTAGTAATATATGTAAGAGACGATATTGCTAAACCAAATATTGGAGAGAAAAAGTACCGCAAGTTTATGGGCTTTTTATTAACTGTATTTTTCTTTATCTGGATCTTAAACTTATTAGGATTAACGCCAATTGGGTTTAATGTTACAGGTCAGATTGCAGTAACAGCTTGTCTAGCAATTTTTACAGCAGTTATATATTTATTTAGTGGAAGTAAAGACTTTTGGAAACACACCTTATGGATGCCAGGAGTGCCAGTTATTTTACGTCCAATATTAGCGGTAATAGAGTTAATAGGTTTTGTGTTAATTAAACCTTTCTCATTATTAGTGCGTTTATTTGCAAACATGACAGCAGGTCACTTTGTGGTAATGAGCTTAATAGCATTAATGATAACAATGAAAGAATCATTTGGAGCTGTTGGATCAACAGGGATGTCTTTAGTGTTAGCTTTATTTATTTCGGTTATTGAAATTTTAGTAGCCTTTTTACAAGCGTTTATTTTCACGATGTTATCATCGTTATTTATAGGAATGGCAGTCGAAGAACACGACGATCATCACTAACAAGAATTTGTTTAATTAATATTTATAAAACCAAATTAGTATGTACAATTTAATTGGAGCAGGATTAATCGTAATCGGTGGAGGAATCGGATTAGGTCAAATTGGAGGAAAAGCAATGGAAGGTATTGCTCGTCAACCAGAAGCAGCTGGAAAAATCCAAACTGCGATGATCATCATCGGAGCCTTATTAGAAGGTTTAGCATTCGGTGCGTTAATCTTAGGAGCATAATCCTAAAACAAAAAGAAACAGCTTTCTGCAACGGTTGGTTGCAGGAACTGTTTTAAATTAAACAAACAAAGAATTACAGTAATCTATATAGTATGGAAACTTTATTAAATGACTTTTCGGTAGGTTTATTCATTATGCAAGGTGTTATCTTAATAATACTAATTGTATTAATGAGAAAATTTGCATGGAAACCTATTTTAGACGCTTTACAAACTCGTGAAGACGGTATACAAAATGCATTAGACTCAGCTGAAAATGCTAAGCTAGAAATGCAAAATCTTCAAGCAGATAACGAGAAGTTATTAAAAGAAGCACGTGCAGAGCGTGAGTCTATGCTTAAAGAAGCAAGAGAGTTGAAAAACAAAATGATCGAAGACGCTAAAACGGAAGCTCAAGCTCAAGCAAACAATATGATTGCTCAAGCACAAGCAGCTATTGAAAGCGAAAAGAAATCAGCTATGGCAGAATTAAAAAATCACGTAGCAGGATTATCTTTAGACATTGCAGAAAAAGTAGTACGTCAAGAATTATCTAACAAAGACAAACAATTAGAGTTAGTTGAGTCTATGTTAAATGATGCTAAATTAAACTAAGTTTAAGTTATGGCAGGAGAAAGAGCAGCAATACGTTACGCAAAAGCAGTTTTAAGCTTAGCTACAGATAATAATACAACAGACGTTGTAAACAATGACATGGAGCTAATTAATAATACAGTAGCGCAAAGTAAAGATTTAAAAGATATGCTTTACAGTCCTGTAATTAGTTCTAGCATTAAAAAATCTGCATTATTAGAAGTTTTTAAAGGTATTAATCCAGCAACGGTAAACCTTATAGATACTCTAATTACAAACAAACGTACAGATTTATTACCAGAAGTAGCTTCAAAGTTTATAACTTTATTCGAGCAACAAAAAGGTAGTCAAATTGCTACAGTTACAACAGCAGTTCCTTTAACAGAAGCTTTAGAAGCTAAAGTTTTAGCAAAAGTTAAAGAACTTACAGGTAAAGATGCAGCAATAAAAAATATAGTAGATGAAAGCATTTTAGGTGGTTTCATTTTACGTGTTGGAGATACGCAGTATAATGCTAGTATCGCTAACCAATTAAGCAAGTTAAAAAGAGAATTTACAATAAACTAAGACTTACCCTGAGTTTGTCGAAGGGTCTAAATATCAATAAAGATGGCAGAAGTAAAACCAGCTGAAGTATCAGCAATCTTAAAACAACAACTTTCAGGTTTTGAAGCTAGCGCTTCATTAGACGAAGTTGGAACAGTATTAACAGTAGGTGATGGTATTGTACGTGCTTACGGATTAGCTAACGCACAATATGGTGAGTTAGTAGAATTCGATGGTGGTTTAGAAGGTATCGTACTTAACCTTGAAGAAGATAA